>Ga0316204_10005226_pt1 | contig 21832 bp, 19 predicted proteins | sample 6monrhotite_MG_2_FD_205661 | JGI IMG/M metagenome (GOLD analysis project Ga0316204, IMG submission 205661) | Microbial mat bacterial communities from mineral coupon in-situ incubated in ocean water Damariscotta River, Maine, United States -... | ecosystem: Environmental > Aquatic > Marine >... | reverse complement strand
CAATTTGCCATAGATGATAACAATTCACTCAGTGCAAAGGGTGTGAGGTTTTAACCTCGCCTTTCTCCCAACATTGGCAAGACTAAAGTCTCGCATCCAAAGAGCACATATTTTTCTCGCAGAATCGTAAAGACGCTGAAATAAAAATCTTTGTAAGATGAGCCCTGCCCATCATTGTTGGACAAATTGACTTTCAATCAATTTGCCATAGATGATAACAATTCACTCAGTGCAAAGGGTGTGAGGTTTTAACCTCGCCGTTCTCCCAGCATTGGCAAGAATAAAGTCTAGCATCCGGAAATTGCCGCTAAAGTGAATAATTTATTTTTGAACATTTAAACAAACCAACCACTTAATATTGTTAGGATTGATATAACATGCATAGATACAATAAAAATAATTGATTTATTTTTACGAAAAATAATAAATAAAACTGCTAAACAAAAAGAAATTATTCCAGTAATCAAGGATAAAAAAACATAATTTTCTACGCTTTTATAATGCCACAATCCCGCAACAGGACCTTCTGTTCCAAAAGGATAATTACTGACTTCTTTAGGATTAGACATGACCCCTAATGTCCAGTATTCTGTGAATGAGTTGAAACAAAACAGGATCAAAACAATGGTTACTGGGACCCATTTAAGAAATTTCAGCCTTTTATTTCTCATAATGATTACTAAATCAACTTACCCGGATTTAATATGTTTTTTGGATCGAAAACTTTTTTAATTCCTTTCAATAATTCAATTTCTTCAGGACTTCTCGAATAGCCTAAATAAGGTTTTTTAATCATACCTACGCCGTGTTCGGCAGAGATACTTCCTGACATTTCTTGTATTAAGCCATAGACATGTTTATTGACCGTTTCACATTCAATTTTAAAATCATCAATACTCATGTCATCTGGTTTGATGATGTTAAGATGTAAATTACCATCACCAATGTGGCCAAACCAGACCAGTTCGAATTGAGGGTAATGTTTTTGAACTAAAACGTCTAGTTGATTCATGAATTCTGGTACAAGTGAAACTTTAACTGATATGTCGTTTTTATAGGGAGAATAATGTGCAATAGACTCACTGATACCTTCTCGGTATTGCCAAAACTGCTGAGCCTGATCTAATGATTGGGAAATCACACCGTCTAAAATATCACCGGCTTCCATGCCTTGTTCAAAGACTTGCATAACCGCTTCTTCATCACTGTCAAATTCACACAAAACGTAACACGTTGCTGCTTCATCAAAAGGTTTATCTAATTCTCGGTGTTGGCAGACATGTTTTAAAGCTATATCTGTGAAAAACTCATAAGCAGATAAGTTTAATTCTTTTTTTGCTAATGAAAACACACGCATGACTGAATCTAATGAATCTAATGCCAATAACATCACAGATTGATCAGTCTGTGGTTTAACTAATTGCATAGTTGCTTCAACGATAATACCCAAAGTCCCTTCTGAACCAATCATTAAGTGTCGCAAATCATAGCCTGTGGCATTTTTGATCAAACCACGATTTAAATTCAAAATATCACCTGTTGCAGTAACCACTTTTAATCCTGCCACATACTCTCTTGTCATACCATAGCGCAACACACGAATACCACCTGCGTTGGTGGCAATATTACCACCAATTTGACTGGATCCACTGGAGGCAAAATCAACTGGATAAAACAAGCCTTTTTCTTCAGCATAGTTATGAAGTTGTTCAGTGATAACCCCTGCTTGCACTGTTACCTGAGAATCATCTGTATTAAACTCTAGGATTTGACGCATTTTTTCTAAAGATAAAACAAACTCATGATTACTGGCAACTGCACCACCACTATAACCCGTGCGACCACCAGATGGGACTAGCTTGAAATCATGTTTATTGGCTAATTTAACAATGGTTTGTACTTGTTGGATTGTTTTGGGAAATAGCACACAAGCGGCATCTATTTGATTGAAACGCGTCCAATCTTGTCCATAAACTTGTAAATCATTGGCATCAATAGAGCACTCTAGGTTTTCAATATTTGATTTTAAGTAATTAATAATTTCAGTTGTTTGCATCAGCGGGTACAATAGGCTTTTTAAGATTCTCAATTATATAGGATAACATAGGATTATGAGCAAGCTCTCATTAAGTAAAGAGAAAATAAAGGTAGTTTTATTAGAAGGTGTCCATCCATTAGCCGAACAAAGCTTTAGGGATGATGGATATGAAAATATTCATTACTTAAAAGGATCCCCTGAACCTGAAGCCCTTAAAGCGTTATTATCCGATGCTCACATCTTAGGTATTCGTTCAAGAACATTTATTAATGAAAACATACTAAATGCCTGTGATAAATTAATGGCGATTGGTACCTTTTGTATTGGTACCAACCAGATAGATTTAGAGTTAGCTAGAAATCACGGTATACCTGTCTTTAATGCGCCCTTTTCAAACACCCGATCTGTGGCCGAATTGGTTCTTGCAGAAATTATTTTTTTGATGCGAGGCATACCACAAAAAAATGCTGCTGCACACAGAGGTGAATGGATAAAATCGGCGAATAGTTCCTATGAAATTCGTGGAAAGAAACTCGGCATTGTTGGCTTTGGCCATATAGGAACCCAGTTAGGTGTTATTGCTGAATCTTTAGGAATGAAAGTTTACTTCTATGATATTGAAAACAAACTTCCCATGGGCAATGCCCAAAACATTGATTCCTTAGCAGCACTCTTAGAAAAAGTAGATGTTTTAAGCCTACATGTACCTGCTACACCAGAAACAGAAAACATGATTGCTAAAGCTCAATTCGATTTAATGCAAGATGGAAGCTTAATCATAAACGCTTCAAGAGGTAATGTTGTTGATATTGAAGATTTAATTAGTGCTCTAGATTCTGGCAAAATTGCTGGTGCTGCCATTGATGTATTTCCAGAAGAACCCAGCAGTAACAACGATCCTTTTGTTTCAGAACTGTTAAAATATGATCAAGTGGTATTAACGCCTCATATTGGTGGAAGTACTCAAGAAGCACAAGTAAATATTGCTAAAGAAGTCAGCCAAAAGCTATTGAAATATTCTAACAATGGCACTACTTCATCATCTGTCAATTTTCCTGAAGTTTCATTGCCTGAGTTAAAAAATGATCAAAGTCGTGTCATGCATATTCATGAAAACAAACCAGGAATATTAGAGAAAGTTAATCATGTGTTCTCATCTTTAGGTATGAATATTGCTTCATTGCACTTACAAACAGCTGGTGAAATTGGTTATGTTATTATGGATATTAATAGCACAGATATTGATAATTTAAAATCCCAATTAAAAGAAATTGAAGGCACTGTGAGGGTTAGAATCCTTCATGGAAGCTGATCTATATTTTTTATTCTATAAAATTTTATAATAAACTATGACTCAAGCACTACATAATAAGATCTATGGCATTTTTTTAGTGGCAATTATCGCCACGATTGCCCTGTTTATCTCAAAAATTCCATCGGTAAACTCTCTGGCTATTAGCCCTTTAGTTATTGGTATTGTTTTAGGAATATTTTTTGCAAATTCATTAAATAAAATAATTCCCAATGCTTGGCATTCAGGTATTCTATTTTCTGCTAAAACTTTGTTGCGCATAGCTATTGTCTTCTATGGATTTAGGATAACCTTTCAACAAATAGCCAGTGTAGGATTGGATGGATTAATACTTTCCATAGTGATGGTTTCTAGCACCATGATACTTGGTATATTTTTTGGCATAAAATTTTTAAAATTAGATAAACATACCTCTATTTTAATTGCCTCAGGCAGTGCTGTATGTGGTGCAGCAGCAGTTCTCGCCACAGAAGATGCAATTAAATCAGAGCCACACAAAACAGCAATTGCCATCAGTACCGTTGTACTATTTGGTACGATTTCACTATTTTTATTTCCTATTCTCTTCAGATCTGGCGTTTTACAGATGGACCTTACTCAATATGGGCTTTATGTAGGTGGCAGTATTCATGAAGTTGCACAAGTCGTTGGAGCCAGTAATGCTGTTGACCCCGTCTCTAGTGACACCGCGGTCATAGTTAAAATGACCAGAGTAATGTTACTTGCACCCATGTTATTAGTTTTGGGCTTATTCTTAACCAAAACTGCAACTAATAAAAGTCAAGCCGTACTCACCATTCCATGGTTTGCTGTATTGTTTATCCTTGTTGCTGGATTTAATTCATTAAATCTTTTACCTTTCCAATTGGTATCATATATAAATGAAATAGACACATTTCTTCTGACAATGGCCATGACCGCCCTTGGTATGGACACCCATCTGGCAAAATTTAAACAAGCCGGTTTTAAACCTATATTATTAGCCATATTACTTTTTATTTGGCTTGTCATAGGTGGATATCTTATGACCTTAACAATAAGTAGTTAATGACTAATTCTATTACCTTAAATTTTTGCAACAAATACTTTCTCTAATAGTTTTGCATCGAGAGAATTTAATTCTGTGGCTAGAATAATGTATTCATTTGTTTCTTCAACTATCCCTCCTTTGAGTTTTAATTTATTTATCGAGTCGTTCTTACTGATATAAAGATTTATCAATTTATCATTATCTAATTTCAATTCATGATTAACTTGATAATCGTATTTATAATTATTTTTTGTAGCATTAATATCAGATAGTATGGCAGTAGCTGTTGCTATGCCACCAGCCCCTGCACCCTTAAAATAAAATTCTGTGTGATTATTTTTAAGCACAATAAGGTTGTCTACATTGTCAGTTTTTGCTAGTTCTGAATCTTTTTTTACGAATTGAGGCATTACGGATATAGTGATACCCCTACCAGTTTTTTCAATATTGGCAATTTGTTTAATACAAAGATTTTTCGATTGAGCAAATTTAATATCTTTTGAAGAAATATTTTGTATACCAAGGTTGAGAACAAACTTAGGATCTATAAGAAAACCAAACGCATGTAACGCTAAAATAACCGCTTTGTATTTAGCGTCAAATCCAGCCACATCTGCCCTTGGGTCAGATTCAGCATAGCCCAAGTTTTGTGCTTTCTGTAAAGCCTCACTATAATCACATTTATTTCTAAACATTTGCGTGAGAATATAGTTTGAAGTGCCATTGACAATGGCATCAATTGATTGTGAATTTTTACTTTCAAAATACAAATCCAAGTTTCTAATAATCGGAATACTGCCAGCAACAGCCGCTTCATAAAGAATTGACCTTAGATTGGTATTAGACCAATCAATAATTGTAGATAGGTTTTCTGCAATCATTTTTTTATTGGCTGTCACAAAATGCTTCCCTTGTTCTTTAGATAACTGTGCAATTCTTAATGCATGTACATCATCATCAATGACTTCAACTATAGTGTTTAAATTCACATCATTAATGACCTGGTTGGCATTAGTACCTACAATATCATAGGCAGATTCGCGCGCTTTGTATTCATGTTTCACGACTATTGACTTGATATGATTGCTATCAATTGTGTCATTTGTACTATTTAATAATTCAACAACACCTTGACCCACACACCCTAAACCAAACATTCCAATTGTAGATTTTTTTTGTTGGTTATTTTTTACTTGATACAAATCATTTATACATTTAGAAATTTTATTTGTTTCAATTAAAAACCCATCATGACCATAATCAGAGTCTATGGTCTGCAATTGAGCATTAGGAATTAATTCAGCTAACAACTTAGATTCTTCAATGGGAAACAATAAATCTGAATTAATACCTATAACTAAAGTCTTAGCACTAATTGATGAAAGTGCTTGCGAAATACTTCCTCTATTTCTTCCCACATCGTGACTATCCATTGTTTTAGTTAAAGCATGATAGCTATATGCGTTAAATCGTTCTACTAACTTATCTCCTTGATAAGATTGATAACTGACAGCGTTGAGAGTTTGATCAAAGGCAAATACATCTTTTTGTGTAGAGTTATAGGCTTTATTGTTACGGTAACTCAATAAGGCAATACTTCTGGCTGCTTTTAAGCCAGATGATGCTGCATTTTCACTCGGCTCGGTCCAACTTAAATCAGCTTCTATGGCCAGTCTTTGAGATTGGTTAAATGCCACAGACCAAGGTGACATGACAGCGCTCGTTGCTAACAATATCAAATAATGACATATTTCTTTATCAATAATCGCCCATTCCATGGCTTGTTGTCCACCCATCGAACCACCTATCAATGTATGAATTTTTTTAATGCCTAAATAATTTTTTAACTGATCAAAAGCAGCAATATTATCTCGAATTGTAATTTGTGGAAACCGTTCAAATCGCTTACTATCTTCACAATCAAGTGGCGAAGTCGTTCCATAGGCAGAACCAATAATATTGGCACAAACAATATAATAATTATCTGGATTATATAAATCATTTTCTCCAACTAATCCTGGCCACCAATCTTTAGGATTAGCGTCAGCTGTTAAGGCATGGCAGACCCAGATAACATTACTAGCATCATCATTTAATTGACCATAAGTACTATAACTTATGGTCAGGTTTTCAAATGTTTCTCCACATTCAAGTTCAAATGATTCATGTAAAACAATGCAATGATTAAACAGCGACTTTGACTGGTAATTCTTCACTAATGGTGTCAAAGGCTTGCTGCAAGTCATTTTTAATGTCGTTAACATGTTCTATTCCTACTGATAATCTAAGTTGATTAGGCAATACGCCTGCTGATAATTGTTCTGATTCTGTTAATTGTTGATGTGTAGTTGAAGCTGGATGAATAATTAATGTTTTAGCATCTCCTACATTGGCTAAATGACTTACTAATTTTAAAGAATCTACAAATTTACGTGCTTCTTCTAATCCACCCTTAACCTTAAATGTTAAGACGCCACCAAAACCATTTTTTAAGTATTTTTTAGCATTAAAGTGAGTATTACTGGATGCTAAACCTGGGTAATTAACATTTTCTACTTGAGGATGCGATTCAAGCCAATTTGCAACCTCCAAAGCATTATCTACTGTACGTTCAACACGTAAAGATAATGTTTCCAAACCTTGAATTAATTGAAATGAATTAAATGGACTCAATGCAGGTCCAAAATCACGTAAACCCTCAACTCGTGCACGAATAGCAAAAGCAACGTTTGGTAAACCAAGTGTATTACCTTCTCCAAAAACATCTCCAAATACTAATCCGTGATAGCCATCCGAGGGTTCACTGAATGCAGGAAATTTACCATTATTCCAATTATAGTTACCACCATCTACAATCACACCACCTATTGATGTTCCATGTCCTCCAATCCATTTGGTGGCTGATGCCACCACCACATTTGCACCATGCTTTAAAGGTTGAAATAAATAACCTCCTGCCCCAAATGTATTATCTACAATCAATGGAATGTCATACTTTTTTGCTACTTTTGATATGGCTTCAAAATCCGGTACACTGAAACCTGGATTACCAATGGTTTCAAGATATATCGCTTTTGTTTTATCTGTAATTGATGCTTCAATATCAGCAGCTGTATCTGACTCTGCAAAATCTACTTTAATTCCTAAACGTTTAAAAGCGACTTTAAATTGATTGTAGCTACCTCCATACACGAAAGGAGATGAAACAAAATGGTCACCACTTTCTAAAATATTGTTTAAGGCAATAAATTGTGCGGCTTGACCTGATCCAACAGCAACAGATGCTACACCACCTTCTAACGCGGTGATGCGCTGTTCAAATACATCTGTGGTTGGATTCATTATGCGGGTATAGATATTTCCAAATTCCTTTAGAGCAAATAGATTGGCTCCATGTTCTGAATTATTAAACACATAAGAACTGGTTTGATAGATTGGTACAGCGCGAGAATTTGTCGCTGTATCAGGCTCATGGCCTGCATGTAATTGTAATGTATCGAAATGATAATTGGTTGTCATTGTGGATCTCCTGATATTTTTTTTAATGTGTTTTCATAAATTTAAATTAATAGAAACCTCTATCTTCAGTAAATTTCTGAGAACTATTTTTATTATTTAAGTTAAGTTAGATAAAGGTTTTTATTTAGAAAGACAATTAAGCATTTGCATTTGATTTGCTAACATACAATACATTGATTGAATGATACAAAAATTATTTCTCTTTAAAGGTTGGTCCAATTTATTATTGAAACAAATAAATTGTTGTTGCGATGTTTTATTTATAGTTTTCATATTTCTCTCTTTATATTTACCAAAATTGGTCAGGAATTGGCACTATTGAAAAAATCGTTATCTTCAAATTTGCCTGAGGGTCATCGAGCCTGTCTCTCATCTCATCTTTATAAAATAGACGTTTAGATGTCTATACGTCCAACTATACTTGTTTTTATTTTAATTGCAACAAATCTTATAATTTTTTTTTAAATATAATTAAAATTTGAAAAAACCTCAGACTGAGACAAAAGTAATCAAAAGATATGATCTTATTAAGATTTTTACAACTCTCTTAATTAATTTAGAATTATTTCTATCTATCAGCTAACTCAATGTAACATTTTCTATGTCACAATCAGGGGTTTCGAATTTATAATGTTAGATCTTCTGAATCTGTATTATCTGTATTTTTATAAACATACGTATTGAAATCTTTTTTTGCATACCAATCAAATTGTTTAAAACAAAAAAAACGGCCGCTAATAGCGACCGTTTAAAGATTCATATTTTAACTAAGTATTTCTATTCAAAACCATCTTTAAATAACGCTTGGTTAATCAATGTTTGAGTACTGGCATTACCTGTAACATCAGGGTTTCCTGCATCTGTCATAGTTGCAGTCGCAGTGTTATTAATAGATCCACCGTTATCTACGTCACTTTGTAATACTGTATAAGTATAATCTGAACACGTAGCAGTTTGACCGACAGCTAAATCAGTTGGAGAACAATTTAAGAGTCCTTCCATTGAATCATTCACAACCAATGCTGTTAATGCCACATTCCCAGTATTTTCAACACTCACACTAAATGTAATCACATCATCTTTATCCGCTTCACCCGGGTGACCTGTGTCAGTTGTCAAAGTGGCTGTTTTAGTAACAGATATTGTAGGATTACCTAATGCTTCACAACTTTGTATTCTAACATCATCAATATCCCAACCTTCATCTCCAACTGCTCCATCAGTCACAACTCTAAATCTAAATTGAACAGATTGTCCTGCATAATCATCAAGATCGACAATTGACTCTACATAGGGTTGAGGGTCTCCACACCATGCGTTTTGTCCTGCTAAAATACTATTACTTTGAAGAGGACCTGTATAAGGATCAGTTAATAACTTATTATTTGAAATTTGAACAAAATTATTCCCTCCATCAGTAGAGATTTCTAGAACCCCGCCATCCCAACAAGAAGTCGCACTATTAGACTCCATATTTTGAAAATTATTAAAATGAAGAGTTAAAGGGCGCTGTCCAGTAGGTAAAACTATAGTTGGAGATGTTAATGTCGTATCACTTTCAGAGTCAACATCATTGGCATGCCAATGTTGTGCACCAGTATTTGGATTAGAAGTTGATAATGTCCAACTATTGACACCTAATACAGATTCAGGAGTCCAGCCTTGCATACCATCTTCAAAATCATAATTATCAACGGCTATAGAATTTGCACCTGTTAAACAATTTCCAGGTAATGGTGCTGTAATGAAACTAAATGTACTTGATACATCACCAAAACCACATAGATTTCCCGTAGTCACACGCCAATAATAAGTGGTTTCAGGCGATAAAGATATAGAAGAAGTATACCCAGTCCCTGTAACTGCAACAGATTCAATTATACCTGTAAATGCACTATCTGTTGCAAGTTCGAATAAATAAGTAGATGTATTATTGCTTGCACTCCAACTAAATTGCCTAGAAACGGTAGATATAAAATTTTCAGTATCAGCCGGCAAAGTCAAACTTGTAGAGGAGGGCAATCCTTCAACTAATTTTAAAGCCACAGTGGCATCAAAAGTTAGTGATGGAGTAATCGAGTCAGTAGCCGTTACACCTATTTGATAATTGCCCCCAGCTGTATTGGTTGAAAGTCCAGATACTATTAGTTGGCTAGATGAATCTGGATTAACAACAGGGTTAACTGAAAAAGCACACGATGCCCCAGCTGGACAGTTAGTCACTGATAAATTAGTTGTTGCAGTAAAATCACCAGTTAAATTTAAATCATAGCTTGCCGAATCAGCTAATGTACAAACTTCTTGACTCGCATTAGGACTCACTACAGAAACACAACCAGGAAAATTAAATGATCCTATTTGAGTTTCCCAACTTGCAGATCCTGTATTTCTAATAAATTCTGAAGTAAACCAAAAACGACAGTCATCAACTGGATCGACATCCATAGATGCATAATCACCCCAGCGGTTTGATGTAGATGTTTGTACTCCAGTCGCTTCGATTAAACTAGACTCATCTCTGAAAGCACCTGCCGGATCAGAAGCTTGTCTTCCAGCAAAACGAATACCTGGTTGGACATTATTTGCTGCGTCAAGTACATTATAAACTATACCGATATCACCTTGACCATTCATTGAAATACTCGGCTCCCATCTATGAGCAGAGTCTGGTGCATGAGTCCCTTCCTGAAATACACTCCAACTGCCTCCTGTTGGCTTTCTTAATTCAAACCATCTTGGAGCTGCATGATCTCCTGCTGCATCAACTTCAACAGTCCATGTACCCAACAGCATCTCATAATCACCAAAATTTCTGTATTGAAAACGTTGCATTGGCCACCATGATCCACTATCTAAATTAACTGTAGTATTAGGTTGATCTAAGCAATTACTTTCAAAAAAACCACATATGGTCCAAATAAAATCAGTAATTTCTGGAGGTCCGAAACTATTTATCATAGTAAATGTGGTGTTCGCAGGGCTGTCCCAATCAATAGCAAATTCATATAAATCAATAGAATCATTAGCAGGTGGAGGTGACCCAAAATAATTCTCACCACCAGCTATAATTGTGTATAACAAGCCAGGAGAACCAATAGGCGCAGGCAAACTACCATCTTGATCAGCAGGCATTAATAAATTTGGAAAACTTTGAAAAAACTGAGCAGCTCGAGGTACAACTCCATCAAGTAAACTCTGACGATCAATGGCATAGACATCATAAGCTCCAGGTTGACCTGAGTTGGTAGACATATAATAGGCATTATTAGACGGATCCGACCACACGCCTAATTTATAATAATCCGGAAAACGTTGTGCTGCTAATTCGTATAAATAGTAGGTACCAAGCGGATCATTTGTGGTAGAAACAGCAAAACAAACACTTTGAGCAGAACCTACTGCAAACTGGGTTAATACATAACGATCAGCTTGTTGATCATACAATGCTATGGCATCACCACTGTTATCATTTTGACAAGCCCCACCAAAACCAGCCCATAAGGTATTTGTATTAGAAGGTCCTGCAACAATGGCTCCAGTTTTATCAAAAACAGCAAAAGCTAAATTGACCATTTGCACATAATGGTTAGAACCAACAGTACCCTCAATGTCAGGAGGTAATACACCATTAACATTTGCAACACCTGGGAAATTTAAGCTTGCAGCTGGTGTCTGTCCTATTGGACCTAACTGTGCAGACCTTGCAGCTAATGCATCATCGACATCATTGGGGTTTTCTGTACCAAACCTTCTGCCATTAAAGTCAAATAACTCTTCATGACGGGGCTTATTTATTTCAACATCAACAAAAGGAGCGCTTATATTAGGTATCGTAGCTAAAGAAGAAACTGGCTGACTTATCATTGGCCCTCTCATTACAGTGGTATAAGGATTTCTTCTATTTTTTCCCACATACTCAACAGCTATTGCTTCAAGTTGTGGTTTCAATGCGACAGCCTGAACAGATGTTGAATTTGAACGGGTTGTAAATTCTTTTGAGTGCAGCTTATTCTTATCATTTGAAACACCTGCAATTGCCATTCTTGATTGAGTTGAATGACCTGCTGGTTGGATTCCTACTAAAGGACCATACAATTGGTTATCGACTGAAATTTCTAAAAATAATTTTGAATTATTCTTTGTGATTTCAGCTAAGCTTTGTTCTTTATCATCACCAATAAGTAAATTAAACTGGCCTTTATCAAATACGATTTTCTCATATTTTTGCGATCTTAGTTCTGTTTTTGCATCACTTTTAAGTAAACGCACTTTGACTGAATAAACACCATCTAATGCTATATTTTTATCATTAGAAATTGTTCCAACATAATTAATTTTACTTGGAAAGAATGCATTGTTTGTTGATGAATTGACATCACATACCATAAAAAATAATAGTATAAAAGTAAAAATTGTATTTTTCATTTGTCCCGCCTATGTTAAGTTCAAGACAATCTATCAGAGATTACAGAAAATTTAAATCAATTTATAATAAAACAACTAATTCCAATGTACATTTACATAATATTCACTCTATCCTTCTAAAGGCACTTCTTCCATGATTCCTATCAAATTTTCATCGGGATCCCTAATGAAACCAATCCAAAGTTCATGATCAGGCATTTTTACCGCCATCTGAGGCTCTCTTGTGAAAGATATGCCTCTTTCAATCATATTTTGAGCCACTCGTTTAATATCAGTTACTCGGTAATAAATAACCGATGTATGATGATCTTTCTTATCACCATTCGGTTCAGTGATCATCAATCTGATGCCTCCACATTCAAAGAATGCCATACCTGATGGCACTTCAAATAGCAGGCTTAATCCTAATTTGTCTTTGTAAAATTTAACCGCCTGCTTTATATCGCTCACAGCTATAGCAATTTGTCCTATACCATTAATTTCAATGTCATCTGTCATAATTATTCGTCTTCTTGTAATTGAGCAAAATAGAGAATGTAACCATTTAAGTCTTTTATTGCAAATTCATAAGCACCATAAAATGTTTTATGTAAATCTTTGATGATTTCAACCTTATTTTTAATTTTTTGGTAGAACCTTTTTGTATCCGCCATACTAATATATAAAGTAAAGGTACCTCCTACTGTTCTTCCTTTGAACTCCGGTACTTCATTGATTAAACTGTGCTGTGCTTGCAACATAATTTCTATATCATTTTTTTTAATGATGGCCCAAACCAATTTTGTATCATCACATTGTTCTAGCTTGGTAATTTTATTAGCATCAACACCCATGGCAAATTTGAAATCTAAATTATTCACATAATAATCTATAGTTTTGTTAACATCATTAACCATTAAATTTGCAGTAATTTTTTTCATAATTAAAATTCCTCTGAATTAAGAGGTTTATGGAGATAACTTAGTATTAATGTTTGTATTAATCCCAAGAATAATGAACAGTATAACTAATCACTTTCTCCTCCTCAGGCTTAAGTTTGACTTCAAAGTCTATGGTACTGGCATTTTGCTTTGTGTATTTATCAGATGCTGTTGTGATTTTCCAATTACTCCAACGATACAATGGCTCTATGACTTTAATTATAGTTGAATTTTCTTTCTGATTTCTTAAAGTTATTTCAAAACTTTCTGTCAATTCTTTCTTACCCACAACAATATGGGTCTGTTTACGTTCGCCGACCACATCAAATGAATTGCCTAGTTCAATAGTAACCGTTTCATTTCTGGGTGTGTGATCAATAATATCCTCTCCAATAAATTCTAGAGAGTTATCTGCGTCATCTATTTGACTGACACGAATTCTACCGGCAGGTAATGGTATGCCCAATCCTTTTTTCTTTGAATTTTCAAAACTCACATAGGCCTTTACTTTTGGTTTAGATGAACGCATATAATTGGCATCCAATATTGGATTATAATAACGGTGATTGAATATTTGAGAACCATTAAAAACTAAATCTTTATTACATTCAACATGACTTGCTGTGGGGAATAATTCAATTTGCTTGGTTGAATTTTGAGGCAAATCAACGCGCCTTGGCAAACTATACAAATGATACTCGAATAGAGATTTTTCTTGAAATCCCGAACTATCTGCAACCGATTCCGTATACATGGATTTAACCATATTTCTTCGCACAGGTTGATTGGGCGTGGCTCTATGAACATCTCCCGCAATTAATTTCAATTTAGTCTCTTCAAATGAACTTCCCGATTGATTTAATAAACTCACCCAAGATGAAAGATTCATATGACATTGACCTTTTTCTTCTTCTAATGTGAGGTTATAATCAGCCCACCAGGTCATGCCTTTTGTTTGATAAGTGACCCTGGCTAGTTCATCACCCGCTTTTTTGCCTTTTAATAACCATAATAAGGTTGGTTTTGTTAATAGGCCACCTGGTAATGATGGAAATGAAACACTGTCATACTTATTTAATGTTATCACTGAACCGTTATCTTCTTGAACAATGATTCCACCATTAGTTCCAAGCAATTGGCCATTGATGGTTTTGCTTTTTCCACCTGAAGTTTGCTCCACAATTACTTGCTCACCGACATACTTCTCTAATAGCTTTTGCGTGCTAACAATATCAAATTGATAATTTTGATCCAGCACATATGCAGAACCAGGATTGTTTGGAGTAGAGAACATGACTGTGGTTGGGTCAATTTGGCTAGTCACATCATCAAACTTTAATTCAAATTGACCTTTTTGAACTGAAATAATACGGTCTTGTTTAACCATAGCATAACCGGGTACATTGGCATGTGCATTTTGAAACTGTTGCGCAGAGATACTGCCTGCTTGAGCCGTAGAATAAACTGTAATTGCCGTATCATCGGCGTTTGCATTTGTGATTGACATAAGTACTAATACCATTGTTTTAAATAAATAATTCATCGCTTTGCCTATTTTATTGTTAATTCTTATATATAATCGAAACTAGAATTCAAAAGGGTTAAAATAAACCACTTAATCATCAATTATATCAAACTAATGAAATTTTTTACACTGTTACTTTTGGGCTCAATCGGTTTAGCTCATGCTCAATTTCCTAATTTAGAAAATCATTGGCTACGTGCTGCACCCAGTAATGCTGTGATGCTGGCTGCCTATGGTGAATTAATCAACAACACCAATAAAGACCTGTTATTAGTAGGTGCTTACAGCCCTGCTTTTTCAATGACTGAAATACACAAAACCATTATAAAAGATGGCGTTGCACGCATGATTCATCAACCAGAATTAAGCATTAAAAAAGACCACCAATTAATATTTAAACCTGGTGGTTTGCACATTATGTTAATGCATCCAATCATTGACTTTACCATTGGTGACAGTATTAAAATTAATTTAATTTATATGATTGATGGCAAAAGAGTTGTTGATGAAATTTGGTTTCCTGTATTAAAGAAATAAAAAACATAATTTATGCTTTGACTTGCCCAAGGAATTCATTGTATAAAGATTCAAACCACTAAATTAGATTAGTCATCCTTGCGAATGCGTAGACCTTGTTTTTAGAGCTCAATATATGCATTAAATATATCTTTATGATTATCGAGTATATGGATTCCTGCTCTCGCTACAGCTCGGCTGGAATGACGAGTTACTTTTAAATATTTTAGATAGAAATAATTATGAACAAAAAAGATTTTTCATTCAAGCTACCTAAGGATCTTATAGCCCAACATCCAACCAAAAACAGAACCAATAGCCGATTATTGGCATTAAATAAAGTTTCTGGTGAAGTACAAGATCTACTGTTTACTGATGTGATTAATTTCCTCAATCCAGGTGATTTATTAGTTTTCAATAACACCAAAGTTATTCCTGCTCGTTTATTAGGTAAAAAATCAACAGGCGGTAAAGTAGAAGTTTTTATAGAAAGATTGTTGGATGATAACAGCGCCATTGCTTTTCTAAAATCCAGCAAAAAACCCAAGTTAGGCATGTCGATTCACTTTGAGCAATTACAAATCACTCCAACAGCACGACAAGGCATGTTTTATTTAATCGAAACAAAAGGTGATACCTCTCTCACAGAACTGATGGACACATATGGCCACATGCCCTTGCCTCCTTATATTCAACGTGAAGATGAGCTCGAAGACAAAGACCGTTATCAAACCGTATACGCCAAAGAAAAAGGCGCCGTAGCTGCACCCACTGCAGGATTACATTTTGATGAATCCTTATTACAAAACATCAAAAACAAAGGAATTAATACAGCCTTTGTGACTCTACATGTGGGCGCTGGTACCTTTCAACCCGTTAAAACGGACTCTATTAAAGACCACATCATGCACAAAGAATGGTTACAAGTCACCACCGAAGTCGCAGAATCAGTCAAGCAGACCAAAGCCCGAGGCAATAAAGTCATTGCTGTTGGCACGACCGCCGTCAGGTGTCTTGAAACAGCAGCCATGGATGGTGAGATAAAAGCCTATACAGGCGATACAAACATATTCATCTATCCAGGCTACCAATTTAAAGTAGTCGACTCATTATTAACTAATTTCCATTTGCCTGAATCAACATTGATTATGCTGGTTTCAGCCAAATGTGGTCGAGAAAACACCTTAAACGCCTATCAACACGCCGTAGAACAAAAGTACCGATTCTTTAGTTATGGCGATGCCATGTTTATTAGTTAATTTGATTACAAAATGTAGCTTCGCGATTTATCGCTTCTAATTTGTGTCAGTATAAAATTTTACACTGCTAAGTAAAAAAGTGTAATTTACGGACGAAGTGGGATGGCATTTCATGAGCTCTGTACAAAACGTGACAGCTTACGGAGTGCCGCAACATTGTCTGGTTATGTATTTTTAAGGAGTTTTCGAGCATGTGATGCATTTGACCAATTCATGAATTTATTGCCTGGGAAAACGCTTTTCCATGTAATTAGATATGCACCCTTTAAAGTTAGCGACCTCTTCCCTTCTTCATCTATATCCTCATTACAATAGCCTTTACTAACGAGGTCATCTGATTCCATTGCCATATAATCTTCAACCATTCTAAAACCAGTTTCTTTGTCATATGCAATTGGTACTGATGTATTTTTAAGCGATTTTTTGAGTTTTTTAAACACTCCATATAATTCTTCAGAATCATGAATTTTTGGATAACGAACTGCTAATTTAAAGTGAGTTTTTGGAAAAGGGGAAACTTGGTCAGCGTTTGATACATCAAGCATTGAACCATCTGAATACGCTTGTGAGAACTCAACGTATGTAATGGATTTTACATTACTAACCATAGAAACCACCATAGCGCAGGTGAGTTCATTTTCGTTTGAATAGAGAGAGAAATTTGTCTTTGTATGGCTATCTTCCATAAACGAGGAACCAACATACTCAAAATCCAAATTTCTTACAGACTCATCTAGAATATTAAAATCGTCTTTTCGGTTTGATTGAAATTCTAGTTCATTATGTTCTTTGAATTTGACTCTTGCGGGTAGTTTTTGAGTTTTCTTGATTAGCAAAGGACCTAAAACATTTAGTAAAAAAATAGGTACAAAAACAATTCCTAAAACTATGTTTAGTATCACATCAAACTCCTTTAATTGAAAAAGTATTTATTTGCATAACAATAATTAAACAACATTAAGCTATAATAACTCATTTTTGCTTGTTTTTCTATCATCGATTTTCCAGTTTTTTTAATTGATTATCCATGCTTTTTAAACTTTAATTCAGAGTTAAAACTGTCATTATTAATTGCAAAAGGGCACATCGTACGGTCTTTTTAATAACTGTAGGCGCTACCCTTATGCTGCCCTTGATTTCATGACGTAAATTATCGCTTGTTTGATTACATCAAATCAGTAACCGTTCCATCTTTATCTAACACTATAAAATCATTGGATAAGTTATTATTCTGCAAATATTCACCAATAGTTGTAAACGTTGTGGTGTATATTTTTCGGCCATGGTCTTTTGCTGTTAAATCATCCTTTAGAATACGTCCCAAGAGTAATTTTAGTGATCTCTTTATGCGTTTTGCTTTAAAGTGGGCTTGGGTATTAGCCTTTAACTGTTGCTTATCAGTAGTTTGATAGATGGATGCATTAATGACATCCAATATGTACTCAGTACAATTTTGAAATTGATTATTGAATGGATTGGATAGCAGTGAATAATTGGGGTTGTGTAGATCTAAGTGTTTGCTGCTGACTATGTTTTCCACAAGTAACTGCTGTAATTCAGGGGTTGGAATAATTATACCCGCTTTTAACTCAAGCGCACCCCAAAAGAAATCCACAGGATAATCAACTAGGATTGAACTAAATTTAGAATCTTCACCATCTTGATAAAGATTATGAATAGCATATCCTTGTACACTCTTACCACCACTCAATTGAATGGTGGAATACACAGCTACTGCCGTATGGGTAAAATGTATGCCTTTAGGTAGTTCTGATTTAGGCGTTCCTAGGCGTGAAATGATAAAAGCTCTCGCACCTTTTGATGCCGCATATTTTTCAACATCTTTAGAGAATTTGACAACCTCTTCAGGGTCTAAAAATAATTTATTAGTTGAACGGCTACCTGCCAATGCATCAGATGTATTGGCAAGCAGTACTAAAATTACTATTTTGATTAATATATTCATGGTTATTTCTCATCAACAGTGTTTTGCATAACTCTTTGTGGTGCAGGATCCGCTGTTATCGTCAACTCTGTAATCACTAACTCTTCAGAGCCAATGGCATTTTTCATAAGAGTTTCCCCTGCCTCCAATGATACTGAGCCAACCTGACCGACAATAATAAGAGGCACCGCAACTACCCCACTGACAACTTGTCCTGAAGCCTTGATACCATGAGAAACCGATAAAACAGAATATTTACTGGCAGCACTGATATTCTCAGAAGCACCACTATTGGCCAATGATATTGATGATGAAAATAAAACGATTAAGGCAAAAGTTAATTTGATTGATTTCATGATTTAGTTCCTTTCTGTTTAATAAGTGTGTACTAAATTTAGATACCAACCATCGTAATTAATAGCATTTATCAATTTAAATAAGATAAAGACACTTTAAGTCTAATAATTTAACACTTTTAATTTGATTCGTTTTATTGATTAACAAAATGCTAACAAACACAAATGAAAATAGAATCCAAAATAACTATTCATACTTATAATGTTGAAATAAATTTTGAGGTCAAATGATATTTGATCAATAATTGTAAATTAATAAATTTTCTCTGCGATATTTAACTTAACTGTCCGTTTTGTTAATCCAAATGGCCAAGTCAAGAATACTATCTCTTTTAAATTTAGAGTTTAAATTGAGGCAGGTAGTTTCAATGATATCTAATTAGGAGATGCTGAATTCATAATTACTTTGTTAGATGTTTTAATTTCGGTCATCAATTTTTTCCAATAAAAATCACCAATATTTTTACTATTCTTTGCTGGTCGATAGGCAATATAAATCACATTTGTTGCAATATTAGTTGCAATATTAGTTGCAATATACATGGTATATGCCCGCGCTTTAGATTTCTTATCAGTCATTTTTATCAATAAAATTTCATGAACACCAACTCTTAATCGTTCATAGTGAACATCATGAAAAAAACTAGTGAATTTACTATTACTATAAGGCTCTTCTGCATTTATGAAAATATCTTCTTTCAAATCATATCCAACATTCAACGAAATTTTCCCAAACATAAACCCCTTATGAACCGGAAGATCACCAGTTCTTTAAGCTTTCTTAACATCTTTTTTCGCATCCAATATGAATACTCCTCAAGAGAGCTATCATCTAAGACTGATTCATATTCTACAGGGACAGGTATTGAAATCGGATAAGTACCCTTTACGAGATTCTGCATAAAATCATTTAACGGAATTAATTTCAACTCCACTGGGTCTTTTGCATATGAAATGAAGGATATTGATACAAGTAAAAGTAATGTTATGATATTTTTCATTCTTGTCAATGTCTCAAATATTTTAAAAAAAAATATTATGCAACATAAAACCTGTAATTAGTAATTTTTCACTATATCTCAATTATTTTAAGGTTTGGTAAATTGACGCATCAATTTATAAAATATCGATCACTTTTATTAGGTTTACCAGTAGATTTCGTGATATTTTTGTGCTTTTCGTGGCTTAATTTCAAAATCCAAACTTGTTAAAATCAATAACATTATTTAACCCAAACTCTATACCTTCTTCTTTCAAGAGCCTGTACTGCAATTCAAACCCATCGTCTTTCAATGAAATTTTACCTTGAGAATTAATCACTCTATGCCAGGGTAAATTATATTTTTTTGTACAGGTATGTAATGTACGAGAAACTTGTCGTGCACCCCGGTGGTTACCTGCATAAACTGCAATTTGGCCATAACTTGCCACTTTTCCAGCAGGTATGGATTGTATTATTTTTATAACTTCTAAGGTGAATGGGGTCATAATAAATTTAGATTAAAAATGTATTGTGTATAAAAAAACCTGCAAGATGCAGGCTTTTTTTAATCTTACTTAAATAAAATCCAACTTATTTAACAATAAGTTCAGTTCTTCTATTTTTAGCCATGCCTTCTTCAGTATCATTGGTTGCTATAGGTTGAGATTCTCCATAACCTTTCCAAGTCATGCGGCTATCAGCAACACCATGTGCAACTAAATACTTATAAACAACTTCAGCACGTCTTTGTGATAAAGCCTGGTTATAAGCATCTGAAGCTCTTGAGTCTGTGTGGCCAGCCACTTCAACCATAATTGAACCATGCTCACCTAAAGTTTTTACAGCGGCATTAAGGATATCAATAGACTCTGGTTTCAAAGTTGATTTATCTGTATCAAAGTGAACACCTTGCAATTCAATGACAACTTTAACTTCACAGCCATCACTGCCAACAACTGCACCAGGCCTTGAATTAGGACAAGCGTCTTTTGAATTGGCAACACCATCATTATCATCATCACCATCAATATTAACTATAGTACAACCTGATGCATCAACTTTCGCTCCTGCAGGAGAGTTTGGACATCGATCATCAGCATCACTGACTCCATCATTATCACCATCTAACTGAGGCGCTTGTTCTACTAAATCAGTTTTAGTTGTGGGAGCAGAAGTTTCACCTAAAGCATAACTTAGACCCGTGTTAATAATTTTATCATTAAATCTGTTTTCACCAGAAAATGTATCGTCTGAATTTTCAATTCTAAATCTAAACTCAGTCTTTAATTTCCACTTTTCTGAAATAGTTTTAGAAAGGCCTGCAACTAGTAATGCAACAGCTTCTCGTTTACTATTGCTAGTAAACTTAGTGCTATTACTCATTGCACCTAAACCCAAACCTACAAAAGGTCTATACCCTTGTTTCTCAGTAAAATGATGCCTACCTATTATACTCATTGATCTGAGCTGTAAATTTTCACCACCTGAGTTATAATTATAAGACCCTCGCCCTACTTCTAAATCAAGAGATTTCTTTTCAGTAATAAATTTACCAAGGGCTATACCCAATTCCAAGTCAGAACCCACACCTTTAGCGTTATCAGGCTTAACAAAACTAACATTAGGCGTCACATACCATCGATCATCATAATTATTATCACCAGCAATACCTATACCAGCTGTAAGAGCCAAGCTAGCTCCTAATACAATTTTTTTCATTTCCTCACTCCAAAATTTTATAAAATTATTTACAATCCGAATTGTATCATAATATTTAAAAAAAAATCTCTCATTTAAAAATATCTTAATAATTCCTTACAATTGAATTTTACTGATTTAAATTAATGAATGGTGGTTTTAATTCCTAAACCAGATAAAATAGGAACATGACAGAAATAAAAAATAGGTTCAGAGGCTTCCTGCCAATTGTTGTGGATGTAGAAACAGGTGGATTCAATGCTCAAACTGATGCATTACTTGAAATTGCTGCAGTAATCATTCAACA
>Ga0316204_10005224_pt1 | contig 21840 bp, 17 predicted proteins | sample 6monrhotite_MG_2_FD_205661 | JGI IMG/M metagenome (GOLD analysis project Ga0316204, IMG submission 205661) | Microbial mat bacterial communities from mineral coupon in-situ incubated in ocean water Damariscotta River, Maine, United States -... | ecosystem: Environmental > Aquatic > Marine >... | reverse complement strand
TAGCCGCCGACACCTCTGCCCACGCCCCCGCAGATCCAGGAGCCGGAGCCTGAGCCCCTGCCTCCCGAGCCGGAGCCTGAGCCCTTGCCTCCCGAGCCGGAGCCTGAGCCTGAGCCCTTGCCTCCCGAGCCGGAGCCGGAGCCCTTGCCTCCCGAGCCGGAGCCCTTGCCGCCGGAACCTGAGCCGGAGCCTGAGCCTGAGCCCTTGCCTCCCGAGCCGGAGCCCTTGCCGCCGGAACCTGAGCCGGAGCCAGAGCCCCTGCCACCGGAGCCGGAGCCGGAGCCGGAACCTGAGCCGGAGCCACCAGCTCCTGAACCAGAGCCCGAGGCGCCGGCGCCAGTCGAGCGTCCGGTCCCTCCCGCTCCCTTCAGCGAGACGAAGACCCAGCGGGATAACCGGCTCAAGGAGAGCCTGACCCAGATCGACGACTACGAGGCCTTCCGCCGTAGCACTCGCGACGAGCGCGAGGGGCCGATCCCTGGGATCCACCTCACAAACGACGACCAGCGCGAGCTCATGGACTTGATCGCGTTCTTCGACCTAATGCCCTTCGCGTATCGACGGAGCGCGCCCAGCGAGGGCTACATCGCGGTCGACTTCGCGCGGACCGCGTTCACGCCCTCCAAGAACTTCGACTACCTCCAAGAGCGCTACGCGCCGCAGCTCCTGCGCCTCCGCTCGCGCCTGCGACGGGTTCCCATGCTCCGTCACGCGGCCCAGGGCATCGCCCACAAGTTCAAGATCCCCTCCAGCGACCTCGAGCTCTGCTTCGCGACACCGCGCCGTCTCATGGCCTACCTGCGCTGGAAGGCGTTTACGACCTGCAAGGCCGCCCGCCTCGACCCCAATCAGGTCTCGCGCTGTGAGGGGCGCCTCGTGCGTCAGGGTGCTGCCTGGGTCCTGCGGGTCGATCGAATCGTCATGAAGGACGGCCGAACCCTGACCTGGAGGGGCGCGTGAGTCTCGTTCGCAGCCAGTCCGCGTCTTGTCACGCTTTCCAGACCCAAGTACGCTTGCCGGACTCAGTCTTGAGTTCCCTGGCCTGGCCTCTTTCGCCGCCTGGTCTTTCCACGCGAGGTGATCAATGAGCGCCCTCCGCCCTTCCTTCGCCGCCTCGCTCGTCCTGGGTCTGCTCTCAGTTCTGAGCGTTCCCGTGGCGGCCCACGCCCAAGACAAGACCAAGGCCGACGAGCTCCACGAGCGCGGCGACTACCTGTTCAAGTCCGGCTACTACTTCCGCGCCAGCGACAACTACCGCTTGGCCCTGGTGGAGGACCCGACCAACGCCTGGCGCAAGCTGGCTTTCGGGCACTCGCTCTTCGCCATAGGAAAATACGGCTACGCGAGCTACGCGCTACGACGTGGCGTGGCCGAGCTCGATCCCAAGGCGACCTTCGCGCCTGAGATCGCGCCCCTCTTTCCCTCGCGTCGTCGCTTTCAGCAGGCCCTCCGCGACCTCAAGCGCTATGTGACCTACAGCCCTCGCGACGCCGCGGGCTTGAGCGTCTTGGGCTACGTCCTCTACAGCATTCCTGGCGAGGAGCGGCGCTCGCGCGACATGTTCCGCTACTTGCTACGCCTCGATCCCAACGACGCCTTCGCCTCGACCCTGATCGCCCAGCTCGATCGTCGCGCGAAGACCTCTTCGGGAGCTGCGGTGCGCAAGAAGGGACACCCGGTCCGCCTCGTCCTCAACGGGTTCGAGAAGGACGCCTTCGAGGAGGTCCGGAACGCGCTCCGCGCGCACCCCGGCGTCAGCGATCTCCAAGACGACGAGGCCCTCGAGCAGATCACGATCAAGTTCGTCTATTCCGGCGTGAACCTAGACACGAACCTCCGCAACCTCCTGGCGTCCCTTGGGCTCGCCACGACCCTGCGCGAGAAGGCCTCGACCACAGGCACACGCTCCTTCCTCGTCGAGCTCAAGCGGGCGGCGCCCAAGGAGCCGGCAGAGAAGCCCGTCGAGAGCCCCAAGCCCAAGGCCAAGCAGGGCCCGCTCAAGGAGCGGGTCCCGACCTCTAAGCGCGAGCGTGAGCGCCTCGAGAACGAGTGGCCTGCGCCGACCCCGGCCAAGGCCAAGTAGGAGCGTCCCCATGACCTGGATCGTCAAGAACACGCTCAAAGCGACCCTCTCCTTTCGCGGGATCGACCTCTCCATAGGCGCCGGCGAGGAGTTCGACCTCGACACGCGTCCGGGGCGCAGCTCGGCCGAGGGCAGCGATCAGGTGATCGTGGCCTTTGAGGAGGGTTACCTCAAGAACGTCTACAAGGAGCCGCAGCCGAGCGAGCGGGCGCCCGCCTCCCCCGCCAGCGCAGGTCCCGTGGTGACTGCTGGCATGACGCAGGTCCAGGTCGACGCCAGCCTCGATCGCTTCAAGGAGCAGGTCCTGAGCGAGCTCCGCGCGCAGCTCTCAGGTGTCCAAGCGAACGCGGAGAGCGCTACCAGCAGCCAGCTCGAGGACGTGCGCTCCGCGATCAGCAACGATATGCAGGAGCTGGTGGGCGAGCTGAAGCTCGTCCGAGACCGCTTCGCCACGGTCCGCGGGCGGATCCAAGAGAACGAGAGCCTGAGCGACGCGGAGATTCGCGCGCGAATGGCCTTTCTCGAGGAGCAGGAGCGGGAGCTCCTCAAGAACTTCGAAACGGTGGGACGAGAGGTCGAGTCCGACGACGGCGACGTCATGGACAAGGCCGACCTCCTCGCAAATCTCTAAGTCTCGCGGCGCTCAGCGCCGCCTAGGAGCAACTACACATGGCTAAAGCAGTCGATATCGGGACCTCGTTCATTGTCGGGGCCCAGATCAAGGGCGGGAAAGAGGTCTTCACCTCCGAGCGCGACGCGTTCTTCTCCATGGCCCGGGAAGACTTCGCCGAGGAAATGCTCGACGACGCCGGCGCGAAATACATGATCCGCGGCGACGAGATCTACGTCGTGGGTGAGGACGCCCTCAACTACTGTCGGATCACGGGCAACCAGGAGGCCTATCGCCGGCCCATGAGCCTCGGCGTCCTGAACCCGGGGGAGGAGGAGGCGATTCCTCTGATCGAACTCCTGATCGAGGGGATCGTCGGCAAGCCCGAGCGCCCCGGTGAGGTGATCGCCGCCACGATCCCCGCCGCTCCCCTCGACGCCCCCTCCGTCGACGTGACCTTCCACAAGATCGTCCTCGAGCGCTTTCTCAAGAAGCTCGGCTACGACGTGCGGATCCTCAACGAGGCCCTCGCGATCATTTATGCCGAGAACCCGACCGTGGTCGAGCCCTCAGGCGTCAGCGCGCCCTTCAGTGGCGTCGGGATCAGCTTCGGCGCCGGCATGACGAACCTCGTCGTGGCGTGGCGCGCCAAGAAGCTCTTCGAGATCTCCGTGGCTCGCGGCGGCGACTGGATCGACCAGAGTGTGAGCAGGGTCCGCAACGTGCCCGTCGGCAAGGTCACCTCCGAGAAGGAGCGCAACCTAGACCTCGGCAACGTAGACCCCCGCAACGCCTTGCAGCTGGGGCTCGAGATCTACTACGAGGAGCTGATCCGTCACGTCCTGCGTGAGTTCAAGGCGCACTTCAAGTCGAACCAGACGACCTTCACGGACCCCATGGAGGTCGTGATCGCAGGTGGGACGGCCTCGGTGCCAGGCTTCCTCGACGTGTTCAACCGCGTCCTCGAGGAGGTCGGCGTTCCGATTCCGATCCGCAACGTTCGCCTCGGGAACGACCCGCTCCGGACCGTCGCCAAGGGCGCGCTCGTGGCCGCGGTCTCCATGGAGAAGAAGAAGATCAAGGCCGAGGCCGAGGCAGAGAAAATGAGGGCCGAGGCTGCGGCGGCCGCCGCCAAGAAGGCGGCCTCGACCCCAACCCCGCCGCCCTCCACCGACGAGTTGAGCGACATGCTCGACGTCGGGGCCTAAGCCAGAGCCGGCTGGAAGCGCGACCATGGCCGACTTCGAGATCGTCATTGAACCAGACGTCGTCCCTGCGGGGACGCTGGATCTACGCACGCTGGACGCGGCGCCGGGGACCCCGATCCCCGACGTGCGCGTCGAGCCTGACGGTCGCGTGGTTCGCGCCGACGCTCCGCCTCCCGTCGCGGTGACGCCGCGCGTCGAGGTCGACCAAGAGGCGCCGACGGCAGCCCCGGGGCAAATCCCGACTCTATCTCGCGCAGAGATCGCCCAGGCCTCAGCCTCAGAGCTCGGCCAGGCGCCGGCTGACCTGACTCCGGCCGGGCAAGTCTCGGCCTCGGAGATCGAGACCTTAGCGCCGACAGAGCTGGTCACCAAAGCGTCCCCGTTGGACACGGCGGCCGCGACCGCTAACCTGGCGGCTGAGGTCGCGGCTCTGCGAGGCACGCCTGACTTGGCAGGCCTAGACGCTGCGGCCGAGCTGCCAATGCCCAAGCGCCCGCCCTCGGCTGAGTCGGAGCCAGCGAGTGTCGCTGCAGGACCTGCGTTCAGCGACGAGTTCGACACCGACCTCGACAACGGGCCCGCGACCTTCTGGGAGGCCACGAAATACATCTCCTGGCTCCTGATCCTGGCCTTGCTCGTGGGTGGGCTCTGGATGCACCTCAACGGCATGCTGCCTTGGGGGACCTCGACTTCGCTGGCGCAGGCTTCGCCGACGCCGGCTCCGCCAACGCCGAGCGCGGTTCCCAGCGCCGTCCCCGTGAGCGCCAAGACACAGCCTGCGAAGACGGAGGAGCCCGTCGCGGCGAAGACGGAAGAGCCCGTCGCGGCGAAGACGGAGGAGCCCGTCGCGGCGAAGACGGAAGAGCCCGTCGCGGCGAAGACGGAGGAGCCCGTCGCGGCGAAGACGGAAGAGCCCGTCGCGGCGAAGACGGAGGAGCCCGTCGCGGCGAAGACGGAGGAGCCCGTCGCGGCGAAGACGGAGGAGCCCGTCGCGGCGAAGACCGAGGAGCCCGTCGTCGCCAAGACCGAGGAGCCCGCCGTCGCCAAGACCGAGGAACCTGAGCCCGATCCTGAGGCCGAGCTGGAGGCCTTGCGTCAGCTGGCGAAGGAGTCCGAGACCGGCGGAGCGCCGGGGGTGGAGGAGGACGAGCCCGGCTTGCTCCAGCGGATCCGCGAGCTGCGGGCGCGCGCTGAGGGAGACCTCGACGCGGGTCGGAGCGAGGCGGCCCTGGCAGCGCTCCGTGAGTTGATCGAGGTCCTCCCCGACGACGGCGACGCGCGCTTCTTGCTTGGGCGCGCCCTCGAGGCGCGCGGCGACAGCGAAGGTGCCGCGGCTGCTTACGCGGCGGCGGCCGAGAGGTCCCCTGAGGACCCAAGGCCCTGGAACAACATGGCCGTCCTTCGCTGGGAGGCAGGTGAACTCGACGAGGCCCGCGTCTCGCTTCGGGAGGGGCTGACCCGTGCGCCTGGCGACCCCGACGTCTTGAGCAACCTGGCTGGCCTCGAGGCCGGCCAGCGTCCGGCGCAGGCTCACGCCCTCTACAGCAAGGCCCTCGCCGAGCAGCCGACCCACGAGGTCGCCCGCTTGGGCCGAGCTCAGGTCCGAGAGCGCCTTGGCGACGTCGAGGGAGCGACGGGCGACTACGAGCTCTTGGTCTCGCGCAACGCCCAGCTCTCACCCGCTGCCCTGGACGGCCTCGGTCGCTTGGCTCGTCGCGGTGGGGATCCGCGAATGGCGGTCGCCTTCCACCAGCGCGCCCTGGCGGGCCAGGACGACCCGGGCTTTCGTCGGAACTTGGCCCTGGCCTACATTGACAGCGGTCAGCTCCAGGAAGCGCGCGGAGTGCTCTTGCCCCTCGTCGAGGCCAACCCCGAGGACCTCCCCGCGTGGCGCAGCCTGGGTGTGGTCTACGCCCGGCTCGGGGACGAGGACGCCAACCTCCTCGTCGAGGCCAAGCGGGCCTACGAGCAGGCGATCAAGCTCGCGCCCCGGGATTGGCGCTGCCGCTACAACTACGCGATCTGCGCCGAGCGCTTTGGGCAGAAGGCGGTGGCGACCAAGCAGTATCGGATCGCGATTGGGCTCACGAATGACGCCTGGCCGGCGGTGTTGAACCTGGCGCGAATCCTGGAGGCTGACGAGGAGCACAGGCGGGCGCTGGCCTGGGTCGACAAGTCCCTCGAGTCCAACCCCAAGGTCCCGGACCTCCACCTCCGTCGCGGCGCGCTCCTCGCGCACCTCGAGCGTCCCATCGAAGCGAAGAACGCGTTCAGGCGCTTCCTGGAGCTGGCCTCTGACGACGACGCGCGCCGAGGTCAGGTCGAGTCGCTCCTCCCTGAGCACTCCTCTGACGACTCGGCGGATCCCAAGCCTGCGGACGAGGGCGGCCGCTCCAATTGAAGTTGGGGCACGCGGCGCCTAGCGGAGCGAGAGGGGGCGGGCCACGCGTCAGTCTCTCCAGCCCCGGCCTCGACCCTCCTGCGTCGCGTTTATCTGTCAGTCGCAGACGAACAACCCCGCGCCCCTTCGAAGGTCCGTGTCGGACACGTATGCGAAAATCCCACCCAAAAAGACTAGGGGGGCTAGGGGGCACCTCGCGCAAGGCGCAGGCCTGCTCCGAATCCCTGGTGCGCGAAGGACTTGTCGCGGCAGTCTCTCCTTGGAGGCGTCCACGCCGGGGGAAGTCGCGGGGGAAGTCGCGGGGGCCGGCGCTGTGAGCGACCCCGCTGAGACGATCCCACCGCGTCGGCGCTCTCGCCGGAGCCTCGTCGGGCGCCTGATCACGGTCCTGGGCCTGGCCTTCTGTGTGGTCGAGCTCGTCCTCTTGGGCGTGTTCACCGTGTTCTTCTGGGGGACCCTCGAGACCCAGCGCGAGGCGCACCTGGTTCGCTGGGCGGCGAGCGTGGCCGAGCCGGTGCGAGTCGCCCTCCGCGAGCGCGGGACCGACGACTCCCAAGTCGACGCGCAGCTGGACGCGGCCCTGGCGGGGCAGAGGTCAGCGCGGGGCCAGCGCCCGGCGGCACGCTTCACCCCCCCCGCCGGCGCCGAGGTCACGGTCTGGGTGTTCACGGCCGAGGGCCCGCGGCGCTTTACGCGGGAAGGACACCTCCTAGCCCTCGAAGACTCGGCCTGGCAGGGGCCCGAGCCCGTCGCCGTCTCGCGCTTCAAGGCCGGCGACCCGATCGCATACCAGGTCCGCAGCGACCGCGGCAAGATCGTCCTGACGGAGCGGGTCGCAGAGGGGGTCGTGATCTACCTCGAGACCTCGCTCTTCGACCTCGAGCGACAAGTCGCGAACACAGCCCTGGTCGCCTTCGCGACCGGCGCCTTGGCGCTCTTGATCACCGCCCTCGTGACCCTGGCCTACCTTCGCAGGACGCTCCTCGTCCCCCTGGGCAAGATCGTGCGCGCCGACAACGCCGCTCGAAAGCGCGACCCAGAGGGCGGGCTCGTCGACGAGGCGGACATTCCCGACGACGAGGTCGGGGAGATCATGCGCAGCCGCAACCACCTCTATCGCTCCATGCTCGCGGCCCAAGCTGAGCGCGACCGACAGAACGAGTCCCTCGAGACCCAGCGCGAGGAGCTGCGCCAGTGGGGCCGGGAGCTGGAGCTCTTGGTCCAAGACAAGTCGCGCGCGCTGCTGCGGGCCCGCGACTCCCTCTTCCGCAACGAGAAGCTGGCCGCCGTCGGCCGCCTGGCCGCGAACGTGGCCCACGAGATCAACAACCCCCTGGCCTCGATCGCGGGCTACGCCGAGGAGGTCCGCGACGAGCTAGGCGGCGACCACGAGCTCTCGCCCTCGCTGCGGACGATCGAAGAGGAGGCCTTCCGCTGCAAGGACATCCTCAAGCGCCTCTTGGGCCTGGCGCGCGCCGAGGCCAGCCAGCGAGCGCCCGTCGACTTCGGGGCCGTCGTCCGCCACAGCGTGGCCCTGGCCTCCCCTGGCGCCAAACGTCGCGAAGTGACGCTCTCCCTCGAGGGCGCCCCCGACGAAGGGCCCGTGTTCGTGAGCGACGAGGGCGCCCTCCAGCAGGTCGTGTTGAACCTGGTCGAGAACGCCGTGGACGCCGCCGAGCAGGGCGAGCAGCCAGCGCAGGTCACCGTCTCCCTGATCGAGCGTCCAGAGGCCCTGGGCCTGCGCGTCGCCGACAGCGGCCGCGGAATCGCGCCCGAGGTCCGGGCCCGGGTGTTCGACCCCTTCTACACGACCAAGCCCGTCGGGCGCGGGACCGGCCTCGGCCTCGCGATCTGCCAGTCCCTCGTCGAGCGCCTGGGCGGCACGATCCAGCTCGCGGACTCGACCCCGGACGCCCGCGGGGCGGTGTTCGAGGTCTGGCTTCCCCGGGGCGAGGGCGCGCAGAGCAAGGTCGACGTGGGCTCCGCCGCCGTCGAGGCTCAGCTCGGTCTGCCTGGTGCGGATCAGGACCTGGTCTAGCTGAGCCGCTGAGCCCTCTTGTTTGGAGAGCTGGCTATTCGTCGGCTTGCCAGTCTGTCAACGCGGCCGCGATTTCGTCAGGGGAAGATTCCCAGGCGCGTTGAAGACGTCGGACGTCCTCGTCAGCCACGCCTCTGGGACCTACGAATCCGAGGGGTTGTAGATCGAGACCTGAACCGAGGCCTTCCAGGACTTCTTGTCCTTGTTGTATTTCAGCTCGTTGATCCGAGTCACGCGGCAGCCAGGCCACTTCTCCTCGAGGGAGACGAGATACTTGGTCAGCTGCTCGACGCGAATGTCCTCGAAGGTCAGGCCGAACTGGGCCTCCTTCATTTGGGTCATGGGGTCGGTGTTGACGCCGCGGCGCTGAAAGCGCCCTTGGAGCATGCGGTCGAGGCCCTGGCGGTTCGCGAGGCTGAGGCCGAGGGCGCGGAACTCACCCTGGGTGTTGTCGCGGCCGCTCCCGCTCAGGCGAGCGTTGCTGCGCTCGCGCGAGATCCAGTTGCGGAAGTCCTCGTCGAGGGCCAGCTCCTCCATTTCGCCTAGGCCGCGCACGGCGCCCTTGAGCTTCATGCTGTCCTTGTTGAGCCGGCTCCGGTTGAGGAGCGCGAACCCACCTACGATCAGGGTCAGGAGGACCATGACGTAGATAAAGAAGGTCAAGACGTCGAACTCTTCTCCTTGCTTCGCCATTACTGGGGTCCCTCTTCAGGCGGCTTGATCTTGACGATGAACTCGAACTGGAACCCGACTCCTTCGCGGGCCTTGAGCGGTCGACTGCGACCCGTGCTGCCGACCAGGAACTTGTGACCGGCGAACTTCCGCTCGAGCATTACGGTCCCGAAGGACTCGCTCGTGCGGCAGGTGAAGGTGCTCTGAGCCGTGGCGCTGGGGTCAATCGTGACGTTTAGGACCTCAAGCTGGTAGCGAGGCGAGACCTGGAGCTTGGCGCGGGAGAAGTGCCGCAGGACCTCCAGGGACGAGATCGCCGGCCCTTGGCCGCCGCCGCCGCCGCCCCCGTCGTATTTGGAGGCGAACTCGTCGCGCTTGAGCGTCAGGGCGTAGGCGTAGTTGTCGCCGCCTCCGTCGAGGGGCTGGTGTCCGTCGGGAGCCTGAGGGTCAGGGAAGAGCACCGTGTAGAGGTGGCGCTGCATGGCCTTGACCGAGTCGGTCCGGTTGTTCTTCTCGCCGCGCTCCTGCTTGAGCCCGTAGGCGTAGAGGAAGGTGAACGCGAAGAGGAGGGTCAGGAGGCAGGCCACGCCCTTCTTGACCTGCGCGAAGGCGCCCTTGAAGGCGAACTCCTCCTGGCGGAAGTCCATGCTGGCGTGATCGATCCCGAGGCCCTTGAGGGCCAGGCCGATCGCCGTTCCGCCCTCGAGCGAGACGCTGCCCTTGCCGAGGCCGCCCTTGCCGCCGAGCTTGGCCGCGACGTCGATCCGCTCGGCGTCGATCTCGAAGTGGTCGCTGAAGACCTGCTCGATCCCCTCTAGGACGCAGGAGGCCCCGGTCAGGTAGATCTTGTCGATATCGCTCGAGAGCTGAACCGTGGCCACGGTCCGGTCGATCTCCATGAACACGCGGTGCAGGAGGCCCTCGCGCTCGACCTCAGTGATCCCGCTGTCCTCAAGGCTGAACTGCTCGTCGTCACCCTCGTCGAGGATCACGACCGGAAGCCGCGCGCTCTCCTCGGCCTGGCTGCGATACATGCCGGACTCCATGCCGCCGCCAGTCATGCTGGCCTTGGGCTGGAGGGCGTCGAGCTTCATGGAGCCGAGGCGCATGCGGATCGCGCGAGCCAGGCGGAGCTTGCCCTGCTCGACGACGCCGACCTTGAGGGTCTCGGCCTTGACCTCCACGATCAGGGCGGCGCCGAGGTCCTCGAAGGCGCCCAAGTGAGCGTAGGTGTTGAAGAGGGCCGCCACGTCGAGGTCGATCGACTGGGGGTCGACGCCGATCTCCTCTAGGAGTTCGAGTCGCCGCGCGACGTGCGACTTCTTGATCCCGGCCACCAGGAGCTTGCTGCGGTCCTCGGCCTCGGAGAACTTACTGTATTCAATGATCAAGTCGTCAATGGACAACGACGTGAAGTAGTTCTCCGCCTGATACTTGACCGTCTTGCGGATCTTGTCGTCGGCCGTGAAGGGGACCGTGATCTCGCGGATCATGCAGTCCTGAGCTCGGACGGAGGCGATCACACCGTTCTTGGGGGCCTTGGCCTCCTTGAAGACCTCCTTGAGGACGGTCACGATGTCGTCCTCGGCCTCGCCCTTCTTGGCGTCGATCTTACGCGCCACGAAGGTCTTGAGCTTGGCCTTGGCCGCGCTCCCTTCGACGACTGCGACCTTGATCGAGGTCCCCGTCAGCTCTAGTCCTACCGAGATCACGCTCGCGATCCTCCTCGTGACTCGCGCTCTCGCGCGCTCACCATGAGGACGGTGGCTCGATCAGGATGGTTCAGCCGCGTTTCTGACACTGTCTCCGCATTCCGCTCCGCGGGATGAGGCTCGCTTCGCTCGCCGTCGGGATCCTCGCTCGCTCGGGCTCCCTCGAATCCCGACGCCTGCTCGGTCTTGGGGGCGTGGAGGCCGGTGCTTCGCTCGCCCTCGAGGAGCTCAGTCTCGGGGGCGCGGGAGGACCCGAGGGCCGAAAGTGTCGTGCAGGGCGCGGTCACTACTTAGCCAACCGCACGTCTTCGGGCTTACCCGTCGGGCCCTTGAAGGTCAGGATCGCGGTCTTGCCCTCGGCGCGAATCCCCACGACTTCGAAGCCCTGGAGCTTCTGCCCGTACTTGAGCATTTGCTGCTGCCCGTTGGTCTCGACGATCGCGGTGCTCTTCTTGGGGTCGTCGTCGTCTTGGTGGACGGCTACGACCTTGATCCGCGAAGCGATCGACTGGACCGTGGGCGCGGGGGGCGGCGGCTTGACCGGCGCGGGGCGTGGCTTGGGCACCGCCTTGCGGTCCATGGCTTGCCAAATGATCGCGTATTCCTGGATCGAACTCCGGGGCCCCGAGGTGTCGGCGATCTGATATTTGATCGCGTCGAACTTGGGGTCTGGAGTCTCGAGGGGCGAGAAGGCCGCGCCGCGGACGATCGTGAACGCCAAGAACGCGATCGCGCCGATCAGGCCGACGTTGCCGAGGGCGACGAGGAGGCGCAGCTGCGAGCCCTTCATTCGGCCACCTCCTCGACCATCAAGATCCGGATCTCGTCCTTCTTGCTTCGAGTCAGGACGACTCGATAGACGTTTTTGACGTCGGAGGACATTTCGGCGTTGATTCGGAGGAAGTAGATTCGGCTCTTGGTCACGAGAGCCTCTTGGAACTTGTAGCCCTCTTCTTCCTCGCCCTCTGCAGCGCCGCCGGCGCCCGCGGGAGTCCCACCGCCGCCGCCCGCGTTGGGGTCGGGGTTCTCGCCGCCCCCGCCTTGACCTGCTTGGCCTTCGGGCTTGGTGAAGATCGCGGCCAACTTCTCGTGGATCTCAGCGCTCTGGAGCTCCTCGGCCTTCTCGAAAGGCGTCCCCGACCATTGGCGCGAAGCGCCCTGCTGGGACGCGCCGGCACCCCCGCCCCCGGGAGCGGCAGGCGCGCCGTCGTCGGGCGCCGTCGAGCCGGCGTAGTCGGGGTCGATCCGGCGCTCACGGATCGCGTCCACGATCTCGTCGGCAGACTCCCAGAGGTTCTTGGGGTCGGGGTTGGTCTTGTCCTTCTCGGGCAAGATCGCGAACAGGACCTCAGGGAGGGCCGTGTTGAGGTTGATCCCAGCCGTGTCCCAGGTCGTGACGTAAGGCGCGAGGCCTTTCTTGCCCTCGATGCCTTTCTCCTCGTCCGGCTTCTGGCCGAAGAGGGTCAGGCGGTCGATCCCGCCCGCAGCTGCGGCCGCGCCGCCAGCCGGATCGCTGCCAGGCTGAGCAGGATCGCTGCCGGGCTCAGCGGGAGGGGCGGGGTCGTCGAGGAGCTGATCAATGGAGAGGAGCGTCCGGAGCTGGATCGCGCCTTCTCCGGGTTGCGCACCAGGCTGAGGGGCAGGGGCGCCGTTGATCGGCCCAGACTTGGCGGCGTCCGCTAGGGCTTCGATCTTGGCCTTGATCGCGTCGGCGATCCCCTCCGCGTCCCCTTCGATCTCGAGCTTGGTGATCAGGCGGATCAAGACGGCCTTGGCCCATTCGGCCTTCTTCTCGTCGCTCGAGGCCAGCCAAGGGAGAGGGAGGCGCCGCTCAGCGTCCTCGGCCTCGAAGGTCAGGTCCACGTCGCCGACCTTGATCTGGCGCGCGGTCTCGGCTTGAGGGTCGAAGAGGATATCGGCCAGGGTGTCTATGTCGCCGCCAGGGGCTCCGTTGGCGCGGTCCTCGGCGAAGAGGGCCTCGACCCAGGGCTTGATCCCGCGAGCCGCGAGCTCCATGGCGGCGTCGTCTTGGGTGTTGCGGACGATCACCGACTCGCGATTGACCGAGAAGGCGAACTGAACCACGAGCACGATCAGAATCGTGAGCACGATCACGGTCAGGATCAGGGCGGCGCCCTCTTCCCGATCACCCCTCAGGGCGCCGGCGAGGGGGTCCGGGTGGGCGTCGAGCTCGTTGTGGGCGGGTACAGAGTCCATCACGCATTCCGGACGACGCTGGTCCCAGTGGGGTTTAGCCCAATCTGGGGACGCGCCCTGAGGGCGTCCGGCTTGGCGACCCATCTCAGGCTCCCTCGCGCCCTTCGTCACGCTCTAGGAGGTCGGCCATGTGATTGACGCGGGCCTCGAGGCTTCGGGCCAGATCGGTCATGTCAGCCAACGCTCGCACGGTGTCGCTCATGAACTTGAAGAAGAGGAAGCAGAGGACGCCGACGAACACGCCCGCCACGAAGGCGAAGGGGGACCAAATGCCGGGGAGGTCGCCAGCGACCACGAGGGCCACGCCGAGCCCGACCGGCAGCAGGAGGAGGACGAAGGCGAAGAAGAGGAGGTAGACCGAGATGTCCTTGAGGCGCCGAGCCGCCAGGAGCGCCATCGAGTGCCCACCCAGCTCCACGGGGGCGTCCCACTGGACTCCCTGAGTCGAGCTGCGTCGATCAAGAGCCGCCATGAAGCGGTCTCGCTCGACGGTGTCTTCGTGCTCTAGCTCGCTCGGGAGCATGGTCCTCCAGCCCCTCGCGATGGGGCTCCCATTCCGGCGGGGAGTTTACCCCGCTTTCCGGGCTCTGTGAGGGCTCTTTCGCCCGCCTCAGGTCCCTCGGACCCAGGCTTCCAGGGTCGAAACCGCGGCGCTGGTGTCGCGCTCGCCAGGGACGATTAGGTCCGCGAAGAGGCGGGTCGGCTCTATGTAGCGCTCGTGCATTGGGCGGACGGTCTCGTGGTACTGCTGCACGACCGAAGGCACGCTGCGGCCGCGCTCTGCGACGTCGCGGCTCAAGCGCCGCAAGATTCGGAGGTCAGCCGGCGTGTCCACGAAGACCTTGAGGTCGAGGGTGGGTCGGATCGAGTCCAGAGCCAGGACCAGGATCCCCTCGAGAATGATCGCGGGGGCGGGCTCGATCCGAGTCGTCCCGTTGCGGCAGTGCGTCGTGTAGTCGTAGATCGGCTGGTCGACGGGCTCGCCGGAGCGAAGCTGCTTGAGGTGCTCGAGGAGGAGGGCTTGGTCGAAGGCCGCGGGGTGGTCGTAGTTGATCTGGGCCCGCTCCTCCAGGCTCTGGTGAGAGCGGTCCTGGTAGTAGCTATCGAGGGAGATCACGAGCAGGTCGCTGGCGTCGAAGCGCTCCGCCAGGGCGCGGGCGAAGGTCGTCTTGCCCGAGCCCGAGCCGCCAGTGATTCCAATCAAGACGGTGCTCACGAGCTACTCCGTGGGTCCGATTCGGTGGGAGATTCGAGTTCGGGAGGGCCGATCCAAGCGCAGCGAGTCTCGCTGTAGGCCAGCAGTCGAGCCCAGCCGGGGTCGCCGCAGAGGGCAGCGGGGATCACGAGGACGTCGCCTCGATTGAGCTCCCAACTGCGCTCGTCGCGCAGGATCAGCTCGCAGGTCCCAGAGAGGGCCACGAGCACGCCGGGTCCGTCACAGGAGGAGAGCGGCAGGGTCGATCCCTCGGGGAGCTCGAGACCCTGGAAACGGAATGGGCACCCAGGGGCTAGCTCACGCTGGCCACGAGCCCAGGGCCCCGCCAGGGGGGGGCGACCGCCTGCGCCAAGTCGTTCGAGGACTTCTCTGGCTTGCTCGAGGTGGAGCTCGCGGCCGCGTCCCCAGTCGAAGACCCGGTAGGTCACGTCGGAGGTCTCTTGGGCCTCGAGGACCACGAGCTCGCGGGCGGTGTGGAGCGTGCCCGGAAGGATCGGGAACCCCTCGCCCGCCTCCGGCTCAAAGGAGTCCAAGTCTTCGCCTAGAGTCCCGGCCTCGGCCGCAGCGATCAGGTCGGCCGTGAGGGCTCCTTCGGGGGCGCCGGCGAACACGCGGCCCTCGGGGCCGGCCTCGAGGATCAGCCAAGCCTCAGACTTGCCTCGCTCGCCGTCGCCAAGGGCCCGAGCCGTCTCGGCGTCGGGGTGGAGCTGGACTGAGATCGGCGGACCTATGTCTATGAGCTTGATCAGGTAGGGAAAGCGGGGCGTCTCGCCGCGTGAGAGCTGGGCTGCGAGTTCGCGCTGACCCAGCAGCGCGGCGGGGTCGCGCTCTAGGACCTCTCGCAGGGTGCCGCCTTCGGAGAGCTCGGAGGGCGACCCCTCGACGTCTGAGACCAGCCACACTTCGCCCGTGCCCTGCGGCGGGGTCCAGGTGGCGGTGTCCGCCCAGGACGGCAGGAGACCTCCGGCCCAGACCTTGTCGAAGAAGCGCGGCAACGCCCGGAGGGGAGCGAACTCCACGGGCTGGCGCCTACTCAAGCTCGGCGACGATCGCCGAGAGGAAGGCGCCGAACTTGGCCTCGTTGCGCGAGTCGGCGGAGACGAGGTCCTTGTGGGCGCGGACCATGAGCTTGAGGCGCTCGCGGTCGCTGACGGGCTCAGTCGAGAGCTCGGTCAGCTTGAGCTTGCGGGGGAGGGGGGTCTCGCCAGGGACGAGGGTCACGAAGGCGTCTACGCCGACGGAGCTGAGCTGCTTGCGGGCGTGGTCGTCGACGTTGATCAGGGCGATCCCGGCTCCAGCGTCGAGCTCTCGCACGCGATTGCTGAGCCCGAGCAGAGTCCCCATGAAGGTCGAGTCGACGCCTGTGCAGTCGCTGAGGTCCAGAATGAACTGCTGGGCTCCCTCTTCGATCTCGCGCTCGGCGAAGGCGTCCAGCGCGGACGCGTTGTGCATGCTCCCCAACCCGGTGACTCGGACGTAGATCGCGTCCTGTGAACGAGCGATTTGAAAGGGAGCAGACTTGGGTGGCATGAGACCTCTGGTGGGGGGTCAAAAACTCTACCAACGTGGTCGCGCTGTCGCATCAAGGAGGGCAAGGAGGCCTTCGAAGTGGACCCCTCGGCGGTGGAGGCGGGGCTCCCGGCTCGTCTCCGAGGTGCTCCTGGCGCTGCGGGCGGCCGGATTTAGGCCTCCGCGCGGGGGCCCCCGCTCAGTCGGAGCGAGCGAAAATGATCTCCCGGCTCTTGGCCAGGGCCAGCTCCCCGCCTGGTCCCCACAGGACGCGGTAGCCGCTGTAGTACTTCGGGAGCTCGAGGCGCTGCTCGCTTCCGTCTCGGAGGTCGAGGAGGACGAGCTCTTCGTGCCTGGAGAACGAAAGCGCGACCAGCCAGCCCGAGGGGTGCGGGGTGCAGGTCCAGCGGTCGTCGAGGGGGAGATCGGCGGGGAGGGCTCGCCGGGCGATCTCTTCGCCTCTGCGGTAGAGGATCAGGCTCTGACCGTCTTCGGAGCGAACCAGGATCCGCCCACCCCAAGCGACTGAGACTGCCGAGTAGCTGTCCTTGAGGCTGCCCGGAATCCGGAGTTCGGCCAGGGCCTCCCCTCCGCAAGCGGAGTAGAAGACCAGAGGCAGCCCGGGCGGCAGCGCAGGCTCGGGCTTCGGAGGGGGCGGCGCCGCAGGCTCGGGCGTCGCAGGCGCGAGCTTCGGTGTGGGCGCCGCAGCCAGCTCCGGCGAAGGCGTGGGGAGCAGCTCGGGCGAAGGCAGCGGGGGTTTGAGGAGCTCCTGTTGGCGGTAGTGAGCGACGTGGGCTGGGATCTGCTCTGGGTGAGTCGCGCGGAGCGCTCCCCGGCGCAAGCAGGTCCCGGGGGCGACCTGAATCGACTCAGCGAAGAGGCGGGCCGAGGCTGGGATCTCCTCGCCAATCTTCCAGCCCTGGAGGCACGTGCTCCCGCTGTGCCAAGTGTCCAGCCCGAGGAGCTCAGCTCCGGCTGAGCCCACCAAGCCGTAGCTCCCGTGGAAGCCGAGATACTCCGGCTCGCCCCCCAGGGGGTGGCCGATCCAGTGGCAGCGGGCGACCGCCGTCCCGCCCGTGGGCAGGTCCTCGTCGTAGGTGAGGTAGATCGCCTCCCCGTTCGGCGCCACGAGGACGCCTGAGGGTCGTGAGTGGTCGAGCCACCAGCCCTCTGCGATCGCAGGGATCTCCTTGAGTTGGTCCCGACGGTGGAGGACCTCGTGCTCGCCGCTCTCGCGATCCCAGGCGTAGAAGGCCTTCTCGTTGACCGCGAGCGCGCCGAGGCGACCGTCCGGCAGCCAGGTCGGCGAGGAGGTCAGGTCCTTGATCGGGAACTCCCGCCGCTCCTCGAGGGCGTAGGACCCCAGCTCAGGCGTGAGCGCGTCGAGGAGCTCGTCGGGCGGAGCCTCCCCGGTCATGAAGCCGCGCCTCAAGAGCCAGCCGGCCCGGCGCCGCTCTCCAGCGCGCAGGGCTCCAGCAGCCCGCTCGGTGAGGGACTCGAGCCCCTCTTCGCGCTCACGTCGGCGATCTGCTGCGTCCATAGCCGCCTCCTCTAGGGCTCGGATCATAGGTGGTCTCGCTGACCCCTGGAACCTGGGGCGCCACGCCCCGTCCAGATGTCCCTGGGGGACACTTCGCGACTAGCGAGGCGCGAGCACGACCAACTCTCCGCGGGCCGTGCCGGCCCAGAGCTCGGCTCCGACGACGGAGAGGGTCACGACTCCCTCGAGGGGCAGGACCTGGCTGACTCCGCTCTCGAGGTTCCACCAAAACACTTGCCGCTGGAAGGTGGCCGCCGCCCAGGACTCCGTCGCCACCAGGCGCCTCGGGCCGGCCGTCTTGCCCTTTCGGGTCGGGATCGCCCGACCCTCGACCCCCTTCGGGAGGGGGAGCACTCGGTCAGGGGCAGCGGCCCCCCAAGCCCAGACCTCGAGTCCCTCGCGCGAGAGGCGAAGGAAGCCCTGGCCCGCGCTCCGCAGTCCGACCCAGGGCGTGGCGGAGGCGAAGCGCTGCTCCTTGGCGAGGTCGCTCGTGAGTGAGCGAACCACGACGCGGTCTTCGCACACGAGCCCGACCCGATCGTCTCGGAGCGGACCCCCCGCGATCGGTTCAGAGCCAAGCCAGTCCAGGTCTCGCGTCCCCTCTCCGGGGCCATACACCAAGAGGTCCTGCTTCTGTCCACGCACGACGTAGGAGTTCCCCTTCCGCTCGCCGAGGGTCCGGCGGGAGTAGCCGAGGGCCGCGCCGTCCGGGAGGACCGTCAGCAACGAGAGCTCTCCGGCGCCGAGGGGGCCAGTCTGCCGGCTCTCCCAGCGCTGCTCCGGCTCCTGCGCTCCTTCGCGCCAGCGCTCGAGGTGCTTGCTGGCGTCCACGACGTAGTAGCCCTCGGCGGTCGCTAGGAGGGGTCCGCGACGGTGAGGGCCGGCCAGGGTTCGGGCCTGCCCGTCGGCGCTCCAGCGGACGATCTGCCCGGCCCCGAAGCTGTAGGCGCCTTCGGCGCAGGGCGCGAGCCAGCCGTCCACTGCGGGCCCGATCTTCCAGAGCGGTCCTTCGGGTCCTGAGAGCGAGACCCTCGATCCCTGGCCGAGGAGGAGCCGCCGACCCCGGGCGGCGACTTGGCTGAGGGCCGAGAACTCCCGGGTCGTCTTCTCGCCGAGCCGCTGGAGCTGGGATCGACCGCGCTGGGTGACCCCGAGGAAGGGATCGGGTCCCACCGCGAGGAGACGCACGACGCCGTTTCGTTGGGAGGGGAGGGCCTTCTCCTTAGCGCTGACCCGCTTCCAGCTGGCTAGGTCCCAGACCTGGAGGGTGCCCGCCTTGTCAACGAGGTAGAGGGTCGTCCCGGCGAGGCCGAAGGGCCCTTGATCGACGGGGGCTGGGAGCTCTATGGTCCGCGTCAGGGCGCCCTTGGGGTCGAACACCAGCAGGCTCTCACCGCCTGCGACGACCTGGCCCCCAGGAAGCACGGCCAGCTGAGGGGTCCGCGACTTCTTGGGGAGGGCAGTCCGCCAGACCGGCTTGCGCTCACTGCCGCGATAGAAGGCGACCTCCTTGCGGCTGGCGACGGCACAAGCGTCACCTTCTGGCGCGTGCGCTACGCGCCCGTAGGCGCGCCCTTGAAAGCTCGCGAGGCGCTTGCCCTCGTTGAGGTCCCAGTGCTCGAGGCGGTTCCGATAGACCAGCCACAGGCGACCGCGCGGAGCGTCGAGCGACTTCGCCGCGCGGGGCGAGACCTGGACTTCGAGCTCGCGGCGTGAGCACAGGGCGCCGTTTGCGGCGCTCCAACGCCAGACCTCGCGCCCAGCGATCGCGAGGACCTCGTCTTCGCTGACCCAGCCCACCGCGCCAAGGGGAATCGCGAGCCTCCCGCGGGTGTCGCCCCAGACGGCTCGGGGTTGGAAGGGGGCCTGGCGGGGCCAGCCACCGAGGAGCTCCTGGAGGCGGTCGGGCTCAGGCGTGGCGGCGGGTGATCGGACTGGTTGGGAGGGCGTGTTCGTGGGGGCGGGGCTCTGCGTCGGTTGGACCCTCGCCTGGGTCGTCGCGCTAGGGGTGGGAGAGCCAGGAGCGTCGGCGCGAGCGCGGATCAGCTGCTGGGCCAGGGCCCCGGCCACTGCCGCGGCCACGAGGGTCGCGACGCCCAGCGAGGCCTTCTTGCGAGCGGGAGGCGGAGCCTCGGCCTCGAGCATTTCGAGGAGGGTCGCGCCGTCTAGGGGCCGATCTGCTGGGGCGGAGCTGAGGGATTGGTCCACCACCTGGGCTAGGCGAGGCGAGAGCTGGGGGCAGAGCCGGAGCAGGGGCGGCGCTCCGCCCTCCTCGACCTGGCGGAGGATCTCGAGGGGCTGGGTGGCGTCGAAGGCTCTCCTGCCGCTGACCGCCTCGAACACGACCGCGCCCCAGGAGAACACGTCTGCTGGCGGCCCCGCGTGCTTCGCGCTCCGCGCTTGCTCAGGCGCCATGTAGCCGATCGAGCCGCGCATTTCGCCCGTGGTGCTGAGGCGGCCCGCTTTGCCGAAGGCCTTCGCGAGCCCGAGGTCCGCTATGAAGCAGCGCCCCTGCGCGTCGAAGAGAATGTTGGCCGGCTTCAGGTCGCGGTGGATCAAGCCCTGAGCGTGGGCCTCCGCGAGGGCGGCGGCTAAGCCCCGCGCCAAGTCCTCAGCCTCGCCCTGCGGGAGGGGCCCCTTGCGAAGGCGGTCGGCCAGGGTGCCCCCTGGGTAGAAGGGCATGACCAAGAACACGTAGCGCTCGTCCATGCCGGCGTCGAGGAGAGGCACGAAGCCGAGCTTGGCCCCGAGTGCGGCCTGAGTCTCCAGCTCACGCTGGAGGCGCGCGTCACGCTCAGGCGTTGAGCGGGCGATCACCTTGACCGCGAGCTCCTCCCCCTGGGGAGAGACGGCTCGGTGAACGATCCCTAGGGCTCCCGCGCCGATCTGTTCGAGGAGTCGATAGGGTCCTACCCACATGGCTCTGCTCCAGGCGGCAGGAGCTTAGTCGCTGGTGCGCGCGAGGGGGAGGCGAAGCGCTACGCGGACTCGGCCCGGCAGCCGTCTCCCCACGCGGCGCGCGAAGGTCCGACAGCCGCTGCCAGTGTGGGCCGCGCCCTCTTGCGTCCGGCGTCCACGGAAGACATTTGGGGGCGAGTGAGGGCTCTCGGAGCCGCGAGGCTCGCGGCGAGGGCGTAGCGGACCTCGTCGAGTTCGGTCCCCTGGGCCAGGCTGCGGGCCCAAGACCGCAGCTCGTGCTGGTGGGGCGGGCGGCCGAGGATCTCGACGTAGCAGAGGCGCACCCAGCGCTCGCGGCGCTCGTGAGACTCGAGGAAGGTCAGCGCGAGCGAGGCCTTTGAGCTCAGGGCCTCGTCGAGGTCTTCGGCGAAGTACTCGAGCCCAGCGGCGTCGGCGGCCCGACCGTGGACGTCCTGGTAGAGCCCGCGCAACCAGCCTTCGGGGCAGCGGCCCTGGATCGAGGCGTATTCGGCGGAGACGAGCAGATCTCGCTCGATCTCTGTTCGGCTCCGGCCGCTGCCTAGGGCCTTGCGGTAGTGCCTGAGCCCGACCGGGTCAGCACAGCGGCCGAGGTAGCGGCGATAGAGCCCTTTGATCGTCTGCTCGCGTCCCTCTCGGCTCTTGCCGAGGGCGCGGGGGAGGCGCTTCGGATCAAGGCCGGCTGCTAGCTGATCGCGGTGGCGTTGGACCTCCTCGGGGCTAGCCTGGCGACCCAGGAAGGTCTCGTAGAGCTGGCGGATCCAGAGCGTCTGCCAAGTCCCAACCAGGGCGCCCCCGTGCTTGCGAGTCCGAGCGCTCGCGCCCCAGCCCTTGACGCCCTGGTTCTTCATTCCTGTAGCCTTCGTGGTCATGACTTCCTCCTTCACCATGAGGGTGTAGGGCTTCGGGGAAATCGCGTAAGGCGATATGTGGCAGTGGGTTGCCGGGGAATGCTGTGATTGGAAGGCAGCTCGCCGCGCCCACTCAAAGTGGGCGCGGCGAGATTCAGAACGAAGGTCAGCGCTTCAAGGCCGCTCTCAGGGCGCGAGGCTCGCGGCCAAGTCAGTCCGGACCTCGTCGAGGGTGGTGCCAGCTCCAAGCGCCTGCAGCCACCGCTGCAGCTCGTTGGCAGTGGGGGCGCGGGACAGGATCTCGGCGTAGCAGGCGCGAACCCAGCGCTGGCGCCGCTCCGGCGAGTGGAGGAAGGCGAAGGCCACCGCGACCTTCGAGCCCGGGATCCGCAGCGTCTCCTGGAAGTGGTTGAAGCCACCCGCGTCCGGGGCACGGAAGTGGACGTCGCGGTAGAGCCCGCGCAGCCAGCCTTGGGTCGTGTTCCCGGTCCGCCCGGCGTATTCCTGCGAGACGACGAGGTCGGCTTCGACCTGGCTCCGGGTCCGGCCGCGCGCGAGGGCTTGGCTGTAGTGCGCGCGCCCAGAGGGATCGACCGAGCGGCCTAGGTAGCGTTGGTAGAGTCCTTCGAGGACGTAGTCGTGGGCCTCTTGGCTCTTGGCCAGGGCCTGGGTCAGGTCCACCGGGTGGACCCCCGCCGCGAGCTCGCCTTTGCGAGCCAGGACCTCCACCGGGCTCGCCGAGCGTCCCAGGAAGACCTGATAGAGGCGCTGGATCCAAGCCGCGAGAGAGTCCACGAGGGGCTGGGGCTGGGAGTCGGGCTCGGGCTGGGAGACGGGCTGGGGCTG
>Ga0316204_10005223_pt1 | contig 21840 bp, 19 predicted proteins | sample 6monrhotite_MG_2_FD_205661 | JGI IMG/M metagenome (GOLD analysis project Ga0316204, IMG submission 205661) | Microbial mat bacterial communities from mineral coupon in-situ incubated in ocean water Damariscotta River, Maine, United States -... | ecosystem: Environmental > Aquatic > Marine >... | reverse complement strand
AACACATCAGCATGAATGCCGGACCAGCGGCCCACGATGTAATGGCCGTATTCATGTACCGCCACAATCACCGACAGCGCGACAACAAATGCCACGATGGTCCAGATCAAGCTGCCAAATTGCGGAAGAAGTCCAAGAATGTCCAAAACGCTACCCTGCTCTTTTGTTGATCGCGGCTTGGGCCGCCTTACGTGCCAAATGGTCTACTTGAAGCACGTTATCAAGGGTCATGGTGTCATGAATGAGGCCGGAATGCTCTGTCATGTCGTCCAAAGTCTGTTCTACGATCTCGGCCATTTGCACAAAATTGATTTGGCCTGCGATAAATCCGTCAAGCGCTGTTTCTTTGGCGGCGTTGAACACCGCGCCGGTCATACCGCCCGCCGCCATGGTTTGACGGGCCAGTGACAAGGCGGGCCAACGGCGGTCATCGGGGACGCGAAACTCAAATTGGCCAATGGCAGCAAGGTCCAGCCGCTCCACCGGCAAATGCACCCGATTGGGGTGATGCAGGGCAAAGCCGATGGCGTGGCGCATGTCTGGTGGTCCGACATGGGCTATCAATGCCCCATCGACAAAACCAACCAGCGCATGGATCATGGATTGCGGATGCACCAAGACTTCGATCTGATCTGCGGTCACAGCAAAGAATTCTTTGGTTTCAATAACCTCCATGGCTTTGTTGAACATGGAGGCGCTGTCGATGGTGATCCGCTGTCCCATGTCCCAATTGGGATGGCTTGAGGCCTGATCCAGCGTGGCCTGCGCCAGTTTTTCAATCGGCCAGTCGCGGAACGCACCGCCGCTGGCGGTGATGATCACCCGTTCGACAGTGGCGATGTCCTCGCCAATCAGCGCTTGGAAAATTGCGGAATGCTCGCTGTCGACCGGCAGGATCTGAGCGTTGTTGTCAGAGGCAGTTTGCAACATCAACGCCCCCGCACAAACCAGCGATTCCTTGTTTGCCAGCGCCAATGTGCCGCCCTGCGCGGCCGCCGCCAATCCCGGCGCGAGCCCCGCCGCGCCCACGATGGCCGACATGATCCAATCGGACGGGCGGCTTGCGCATTCGGTGATGGCCTGCGCCCCCGCTGCCACTTCAACCCCGGATCCGGCCAAGGCATCGCGCAGATCCCCCAGCAGATGATCCTGCGCGGTGACCGCGATCTCTGCATCCAGTGCAATCGCATCCGCCGCCAGCTGCGCGATATTTCCTGCGCCGGTCAGTGCCACAACATCATAGGCGTCCGGATCACGACGGATCAGATCAATGGTGTTCTGCCCGATGGAGCCGGTCGCCCCCAGGATCGAAACCTTGCGCGGCATGCGGGCCTACCCCAGCCCCGGAGGGAAACCGATAAACTGGCCAATGATCAGCAGGAACACCGACGCGCCCAACATGCCATCAAACCGGTCCAGCAATCCGCCATGACCGGGGATCAGGTTTGAGCTGTCCTTGACGCCCATGCGCCGTTTCATCCCAGATTCGGCGATATCGCCCATCTGCGACGCCATCGAAACAGCGATGGAAATACCGATCAACTCAAGGCTCACCTCGGTGTTGATCGAGAACAGCAGCCCCACAACCGCGGCACCGATCCAGCCAGCGCCAGTGCCTGACCATGTTTTCTTGGGGCTGACCTTGGGCCAGAATTTTGGCCCGCCGAAAGTCCGCCCTGCGAAATAGCCCACCACATCCGTGACCACCACAACCAGCACCAGCCACAGCATCCAGCCAAAGCCCAGATCGTCGCGGACCTGCATCATACCAAATCCGGACAGCAGGATCATCACCGAAAAAGCCATATAAATCGTGCGGTTATCGGTCAATTGACCAAAGCCGATCAAAGCCGGGGCCAGCAGAACAGGCAGGGCAAAACCAACCGGCAGATAGATCGCCAGAAACACCGCCGCGCCGGTCAAGGCGCCCAGTTGCAACTGCACATGCCGCGCACCCGGGCGCAGCATGCCGACAAGTTCCCAAACCATCAGGCCACAAATGATCGCAACCAGCACATGAAACACATGCCCGCCGAACCAGATGCCCAGCAGACCAACCACAACCATTGCCGCGCCGGAGAACATCCGCGCGGTCAGGTCCGACCATTGTTCAGGATTTTTGGCCATCGTCTATTCCTCAGGTTTTCACAGCACCAAAACGCCGATCCCTGCCCCCGTAGGAGGCACATAGGCTGCCAAATTCCTCGCGGGTGAAATCAGGCCAAAGGGTGTCAATAAACTCGTATTCCGCATAGGCCGATTGCCACAGCAGAAAGTTCGAAATCCGCGCCTCACCGCTGGTGCGGATCACAAGGTCTGGATCTGGCAAAACATAAGTATCCAAATACCTTGGCAGCGTTTCTTCATCTACGGATTCGGGGTCAAGCCGCCCCGCCGCGACATCCTGTGCCAGCCGTTTGGTGGCGCGGGCCACCTCATCGCGGCCACCATAGTTGATGGCGATGGTCAGATTGACCTTATCGTTATGGGCAGTTGCCGCTTCGAGGTCGTTCATCAGCTTGATCAATTTGTCATCAAGGCGCAGCCGATCCCCGATGAAACGTACACGCACACCATCTTCGCTAAGCGCGCGGGTTTCTTTTGTGATGTAGCGGCGAAACAGGCTCATCAGCCCCGCCACTTCAACCTGTGTACGCTTCCAGTTTTCCGTGGAAAAGGCAAATATTGTCAGATACTTGACGCCAAAATCCGGACAAGATTGCACAATTTCACGCACCCGCCGTGCCCCTGCATGATGGCCGAACAGGCGCGGACGCCCGCGCTGTGTGGCCCAGCGGCCATTACCATCCATGATGATCGCAACATGGCGCGGGCCGCCTGGCGTGATCTCTGGCTCTGGGGTCTGGTCCGCCTTTTGGGGGATGTTCATCGCGTGCGGTGCTCCGCTTGAGGGGGCGTGGGCGCAATGCCACGGCAATTGTCCCAGAAAAAAGGCCGCCTCTGGGACGGCCCTAAAGCAGGGTCAGACCTGCATGATCTCGGCTTGTTTGGTTTCCAGCTGCTCGTCGATCAGCGCGATAAACTTATCCGTCAAATCTTGCATTTCGGTTTCCCAGAATTTTTGATCGTCCTCGGACATCCCGTCGGCCTTGGCCTTTTTGATCTGGTCCATCCCGTCACGGCGCAGGTTGCGGATCGAAACACGGGCATGTTCGGCATATTGCCCCGCCACTTTGGTCAGATCGCGGCGACGCTCTTCGTTCAGTTCGGGAATGGGCAGCATGATAATGGTGCCGTTGAGCTGTGGATTGATGCCAAGGCCGCTTTCGCGGATCGCCTTTTCCACTTTACCCACCAGCCCTTTGTCCCAGACATTGATGGTGACCATGCGCGGCTCTGGCACGTTGACGGTGCCGACCTGATTGATCGGGGTCATTGAGCCGTAGGCATCAACCATAACGGGCTCAAGCATCGATGCGGACGCGCGGCCCGTGCGCAGCGACGAAAATTCAGTGCGCAAAGAGCTGATTGCACCATTCATGCGGCGCTCAAGGTCATCAGTGTCCAGAATAAAATCATCTGCCATGGGGTTTTCTCATCCTCAATTCGGGCTCATTTCGGGCGCGGACCGGCCATTTGGCTCTCGGAACGCGCTTTGGTACAAGTATAAATCAACAGTTGGTACAATGACCAGTGGGCATTCGCCGGCCCTAGCCGTGCACGCGGGTATAGGTGCCCTCGCCCGCCAGAATGCCGCGGAACCCGCCCGGTTCGTCCAGCGAGAAGACAATAATCGGCAGATTGTTGTCGCGGGCCAATGCGATGGCTGATGCGTCCATAACGCCAAGCCGTTTGGCCAGCACATCATCATAGCTCACATCGTCATAGCGTTTGGCATCGTCAAATTTGTTCGGGTCTTTGTCGTAGACCCCATCGACCTTGGTGCCCTTAAAGATCGCCTCGCAAGACATCTCGTTGGCTCGCAAGGTCGCGGCGGTATCCGTGGTAAAGTATGGGTTGCCGGTGCCCGCGGCAAAGATGCAAACCCGTTTCTTTTCAAGGTGCCGCACGGCACGGCGGCGGATATAGGGCTCGGCCACTTCGTTCATGGTAATTGCCGAAATAACCCGTGTGTGAATGCCCAGACCTTCCAGCGAGGATTGCATCGCCAGTGCGTTCATCACTGTCGCCAGCATCCCCATGTAATCCGCCGTGGTCCGCTCCATCCCTTGCGCGCTGCCTTGCAATCCGCGAAAGATATTGCCGCCGCCGATGACCATACAGATCTCGACGCCCATCTCATGCACGCTTTGCACTTCGCGGGCGATCCGTTCAACGGTGGGCGGGTGCAAGCCAAAGCCCTGATCCCCCATCAACGCCTCCCCTGAAATCTTCAGCATCACGCGGTTGAAACTGGTCTGCGGGGCGTCTTGGGGCATGATGGCACCTTTCGGAGGGCTCTGGGGTTTTCATTTGGGCGCAAAATGTCGCAAATGGCGGCAAGGTTCAATGTAAAGCATCAGGTAAGCCCAAAGAAATGCCGCATCCGACGTCTTCTCAATTCCAAACCCTGTTGGATGGCCTGTCACCAGAGCAACCGGTTCTGATCGCGGGGCCAACGGCATCGGGCAAATCGGCTTTGGCGCTTGAGATCGCGGCGGCGCAGGGCGGCGTGGTTGTGAATGCTGATGCCAGTCAGGTTTACGACTGTTGGCGGGTGATCACGGCGCGGCCCTCAAAGGAAGAAGAGGCACAGGCGCCGCATCTGCTTTATGGGCATGTGGCCGCCACGGCGCCTTATTCCACAGGCCATTGGTTGCGCGAGGTGGTGCCTTTGCTGGATGCCGGGCAACGCCCCATTATTGTCGGCGGCACCGGATTGTACTTTTCCGCGCTGACACAAGGCCTTGCCGAGATCCCGGCCACCCCGCCAGAGGTCCGTGCGCAAGCGGATGAATTGACGCTTGAGGTGCTGTTACAGGGCGTGGATGCCGCGACCCAAGCCCGGATCGACGTGCAAAACCGGGCGCGGGTGCAACGTGCATGGGAGGTACAGCACGCCACAGGCAGACCGCTGGCAGACTGGCAAAAGCAAACCGGCCCGGCCCCACTGCCGCTTGATCAGTGTTTTCCGGTTGTTTTTGACGTGGATAAAGATTGGCTCAACGACCGGATCGCGCGGCGGTTTGATCTGATGATCGAGCAAGGAGCGCTGGAAGAGGTAGAAGCCGTGCGCGGCGTTTATGATCCTGCCCTGCCCGCCCACCGCGCCATCGGTGTGCCAGAGTTGATGCAATATCTGGACGGGGATCTAACCCTTGATCAAGCCAGACAAAACGCGGTGATCGCAACGCGCCAGTTCGCAAAGCGCCAGCGCACCTGGATGCGGTCGAAAATGGCCAATTGGCACAAAATCAACCGAGGGTAGCACCCCTACCCTCAGCATTAACTTGCATTTTGCACACAATTGCCGCTTTATTCCTTTAGGAAATTCCAACCGAATTTCAATAAAGCGATAATTGCATGACCCCGATGGCCACTGACATTCAGGTTCTGACCCTTGCCCAGCTCAGCGGCGGGCAGGATTGGCAGGTGCAGCTGGCCCATGACCGAAGCCATCATTTGCTGGTCTGGATCACCCGTGGTCAGGGACGCGCCCTGCTGGATGGTCTGCGGCGCGGGATCGGGGCGCACAACGCGCTTTGGGTGCCTGCGGGGGCATTGTTTTCAATGGATATGGGACGGCAAAGCATGGGGCAAGCGGTCCTGATCCCGCAAGGCACACCACTGCGCCTGCCGGAAATGCCGCGACACCTGCGCATTCGGGATGTGACAACCCAATCGGAACTCACGGCCTTGATCGAGGCCGCACAGCGCGAACAATCGCAGCAACGGCCGCTTCGGCAGGATGCGCTTGAGGCACATACCGCGCTGATCTCGGTCTGGTTGCGGCGGCAGATCATGCAGGATCAACATGTTCCGGACCGTCGTAACGCCGCCGGACGGCTGAGCCAGCGCTACTGCAATCTGTTGTCCGCGGGCTATCAGACCGGGGCAAGCATGGCGGCCTATGCGGATGAGTTGGGCGTAACCTCGACACATCTGACTCGCGCGGTAAAATCGGCGACGGGCAAGACAGCGGCAGATCTGCTGACAGAACGGGTGTTACACGCCGGGCGCAGCCTGTTGGGGGAAACGGCCCAGCCGGCAAAAGACATCGCGCGGCACCTCGGATTTGGCTCAGCCGCTTATTTTACCCGCTTTATACAACACCATACCGGACTGCCGCCCAGCAAGCTGCGGCAAGGTACACTATAAACCAGCTGCAAATTGCCCTTTTCCAAAAATCGAAAATGTCGTTTTCAGAATGATGTGATGTCGCAAAATTCCAGATTAATGACGGAAGACGACATTGACCTGACGCGGTCGATGGTGCCTCATGGGCTCAATGGGAGTGCTACAAGGCGCGTTCGGCGCCTTGTGGAAGTGGGAATGCGTTTGCATTGCCGCTGTTCAAAATGGCCAAAGGCCAATCAATTCCAGCGGGACAAACCCGCTGCGCCACCAACAGAGGCACGACATGGGACTATTTATTCTGCGCCGCCTGGGCGTGATGTTACTGACGGCGCTTTGCCTGACGTTCATCGTGTTCTGGCTTACCAATCTTTATCCAAACCTCGAAAAACTGGCCAAGACGCAAGGCAACTTCCGGATGTCGGACGAAGCTGTGTCGTCTTATCTGGGTGATCGCGGCTATTTGCAGCCGATGCCGGTCAAATTTGGTCAATGGCTGGGCGTGATGCCCGGCTGGGTGACGGAAAAGGATGATGGCAAAACCTTCGGGCGTTGTTTCTCCGAAGGCACACCGGAAGACGAGCGGCCCACCCGCTGCGGTATTCTGCAAGGGGACTGGGGCTTTTCCACGGTTTTCAAAGATGAGGTGGGGTCAACCCTGCTGACCCGGCTGGCGCTGACCGGCAAATTGATGTTCTGGGTGTTGATGTTGATGGTGCCTTCGGCGCTGATTGTCGGGGTTCTGGCGGGGATGCGCGAGGGATCCAAACTGGACCGGTCGCTTTCCACTTTCTCCATCGCGACAACGGCGACACCTGAATATGTATCGGGCGTTATCTTTATCGCGGTGCTGGCCTCGTCGAAGTTTGGCCTGTCGCCGATATTGGCCGAATGGGGCTGGATCGACAGCAAGACATTGTTCTTTGGGTCCGCCACTTCGGCGATGGATGATGCCAATTTCTGGAACTTCTTCCTGCCGGTGCTGACCATTTCCCTTTATGGTATGGGCTACATTGCGCGGATGACGCGGGCTTCGATGACCGAGGTGATGACCGCGCAGTACATCCGCACCGCCCGCCTTAAGGGCGTCAAGTTTTCCGATATCGTTCTCAAACACGCGCTGCGCAACGCTCTGATTGCCCCCTTTACGGTGATCATGTTGCAGATCCCGTGGCTACTGAACGGTGTGGTCATCGTTGAGACCCTGTTCAACTACAAGGGTTTTGGCTGGCTTTTGGTGCAGGCGGCGTCGAACAACGACATTGAATTGCTTCTGGCGGTCTCTGTTGTTTCTGTTGTGGTGGTTCTGGTGACCCAGCTGATTTCCGATATCGGCTATGTCTACCTCAACCCACGCATTCGCATTTCTTAAGGGAGCAAGGACATGGAACCTTTGACATGGACAGGCTCTCTGAGTGGGCTGAACATTATCTTTACCGCGGTGCTGGTGCTGCTTGCACTGGGGATCGTGGCGCAAATCCTCATATCCTTTGTGCCGCAAACCGACGCCCGTGCGGTGGCCGGCGATGGCACAATGGCCAGCAATCAGGGCGCCAGCGGTTTTATCAATATGATCGTGAACTACCTGTTCTACGCACTGGTCGGGATCACGTTGATCTATCTGGTGCTTGGCGTGGTGATGGGCACCGGCGCGGGCATTCTGGGCGGCATGGCACGGCAGTTTTTGCCGGTCTGGACCGCCCTGATCGTGACCTTTGTGTTGTCGATCACTTTCAAACGTAAACTTGGTCTTTACGGCAAATTGTTTGACAGCACCGTCGGCATGATCGGCTTTGCGATTGTGATGTTCTGGGTCTTCACCGGCGTCTTTGGCGGTGTGTTCGATCTGTTGGTGACACATGACAGCCTCAGCCAGGTGTCCGGCATGAAGAACAAATTGCCCGGAACGCCGCTGCGCGGCGCCGAAGAGGGCGATTACCAGTGGTTCCTGCTGGGCGGTGACAACCTTGCACGGGACGTCTTTAGCCGCCTGATCAAAGGCTCATGGGTGGTTGTGAAAATTGCGCCCTTCGCGACGCTCTTTGCCTTTATGGTCGGGATCACGCTGGGCCTGCCAGCGGGTTACTATAGTGGCCGTCTGGACACGATCCTGAGCTTTCTGGCCAACCTGATCCTCGCCTTCCCGGTGATCTTGCTGTTCTACCTGCTGGTGACACCCGAGATCGTGCTGACCGGTATTCCGAACTACATGGCGCTGTTCCTGTTCATCTTCCCGCTGGTGTTTCTGGCGATCTTGCTGAACTCGCGGTTCTACACACAGCCCAGCTTCCGCACGCCGCTGCTGATTGTGGTGCTTGGGGTCGGGGCGTGGCTCTATCTGTCGATGGTGTCCAGCGATGGCACGATCGTGGAGACGCCGACCTATTCGATCCCCGGCATTCCGGCGGCATTGGATCTGTTTGATATCGGATCAGGCATTCTTGTGGTGTTTGTATCCGTGGTGTTTGTGAACTCGCCCACAGTGTTTCGTATCGTGCGCGGTCTCGCGCTGGATATCAAAACCCGTGACTATGTGGCGGCGGCGCAAACCCGCGGTGAGGGTCCGTGGTATATCATGCTGTGGGAAATCCTGCCCAATGCACGCGGGCCGCTGATCGTCGATTTCTGTTTGCGGATTGGCTATACCACCATCCTGCTGGGCACCTTGGGCTTCTTTGGTCTGGGTCTGGAATCGGAAAGCCCGGACTGGGGCAGCACGATCAACGCAGGCCGGCGTTTGCTGTCACTGTATCCGCATGCGGCCATTGCGCCCGCGCTGTCACTGCTCAGCCTTGTTTTGGGTCTGAACCTGTTGGCGGACGGTCTGCGTGAAGAAAGCCTGCGCGACTGATTGAAAGAGTTGGACCGGGGGCCAGCCCCCGGACCCCCGGAATATTTAAGGCCAAAAAGGCACAGGGGATATTCCCCGCAGATTTTGGCCCCTCCCGAAGGAGAGTAGAATGGTAAAAGATGCATATGACGGTCCAATTCTGGAGATCGACAAGCTTTCGATTTCGTTTTTCACACGGCTGCGGGAAATTCCTGCGGTGATGGACTTTTCCGCGACGGTGCAGCCCGGTGAGGCGCTGGGCCTTGTGGGCGAATCTGGTTGCGGCAAATCCACTGTGGCGCTGGGCGTGATGCAGGATCTGGGCAAGAACGGCCGTATCGTTGGCGGTTCGATCAAGTTCAAGGGTCGCGATCTGGGCGAGATGAGCGATGACGAGCTGCGCGACATTCGCGGCTCCGAGATTGCGATGATCTATCAAGAACCGATGGCGAGCCTCAATCCGGCGATGAAGATCGGCAAGCAGTTGATGGAAGTGCCGATGATCCACGCCGGCATGAACGAGAAAGACGCCTATGACCGCGCGTTGCAGGTGGTTACAGATGTAAAGCTGCCTGACCCCAAGCGCATTCTGAACGCCTATCCCCACCAGTTGTCGGGTGGCCAGCAGCAGCGGATCGTGATCGCAATGGCACTGATGTCAGAGCCGTCCTTGCTGATCCTGGACGAGCCAACAACCGCGCTTGATGTGACGGTTGAGGCAGCGGTGGTGGAGCTGGTTAAAGAGCTGGGCACGAAATACGGCACCTCGATGCTGTTCATCAGCCACAACCTTGGGCTTGTACTTGAGACCTGTGACCGGATCTGCGTGATGTATTCCGGCGAAGCGGTGGAACGCGGGTCCATCGAGGATGTATTCGACGAGATGCAGCACCCCTATACGCAGGCGCTGTTCCGGTCGATCCCGCTGCCCGGCGCGGACAAGAACGCGCGGCCTTTGGTGGCCATTCCCGGCAACTTCCCCCTGCCCCATGAACGTCCCGATGGCTGTAACTTTGGCCCGCGCTGCGACTATTTCGAGGCTGGGCGCTGTGATCAGGGTTACATTGCAATGCAGAATGTTGCGGGCAATGACCGCCATTCCACACGCTGTCTGAAATTCGAAGAGATCGATTGGAAAGCGCCGTTGGAGCTGGCGGATGTCAAGACCAAGGGTGACGTTGGCAAGGTTGTTCTGAAGATGGACAAGCTTAAGAAATACTATCAGGTGGCAGCCAATGCGATGTTTGGCGGCGGCGACACCAAGGTGGTGAAGGCCAACGAAGAGTTGAGCTTTGAGGCGCGCGAATCCGAAACGCTGGCGATTGTGGGGGAATCCGGTTGCGGTAAATCCACCTTTGCCAAGGTTTTGATGGGGCTTGAGACCGCCACCGAGGGTGAGATCCTGTTGGATGGCGAGAATATTGGCGATGTACCCATTGAGGACCGTACGACCAAAAATGTGGCCGATGTGCAGATGGTGTTCCAGAACCCGTTTGACACGCTGAACCCTTCGATGACCGTGGGGCGGCAGATCATCCGCGCGTTGGAAATTTTCAAAGTGGGCAAGAACGAAGCCGAGCGGCGCCAGCGGATGTTGGAACTGCTGGATCTGGTGAAACTGCCCCGCGAATTTGCAGACCGGATGCCGCGGCAATTGTCAGGTGGTCAGAAGCAACGTGTGGGCATTGCCCGTGCCTTTGCCGGTGACGCGCGGATCGTTGTGGCGGATGAACCGGTTTCGGCGCTTGATGTGTCGGTGCAGGCTGCGGTGACGGACCTGTTGATGGAAATCCAGCGTGAGCAGAAAACCACGTTGCTGTTCATCAGCCACGATTTGTCGATTGTGCGCTACCTCAGCGACCGGGTCATGGTGATGTATCTGGGCCATGTGGTTGAGCTGGGCAGTACCGATCAGGTGTTCTCGCCGCCCTATCACCCCTATACAGAGGCCTTGCTGTCGGCGGTGCCGATTGCCGATACCTCTGTGAAGAAAAAGCACATCGTGCTTGAGGGTGACATTCCATCTGCGATGAACCCGCCATCAGGGTGTCCGTTCCAGACGCGGTGCCGCTGGAAGTCGGAGGTGCCGGACGGGCTGTGTGAACGCGAAGTGCCGCCTATTCGGCAGATGGCTGACGGGCATCAGGTCAAATGCCATCTGAGTGACAAGAAGTTCTCGGAGATGGAGCCAGTGATCGAAGTGGGGGTCGCGGCAGAATAAAACAAAGCGCGGATGGACCACCATCCGCGCTTTTTTCTTTGAGGCTAGGGTGTTAGCGGCTGATGGCGTCGCCTGATGTGTTCACGCGTGCCAGCTCTTCTGCCACTGTTTTGGCAAAGCCGTATACCATCGCTGTGTAAAAATCCTCGGTCGATGGTGGGACCAGAAAATAGCCCTCGGGTGCGGCGGTATCCGCTGTGGCGGCGACGATGTTCACCGGAAATGTCACATCACTGACAGAGCCATCGCGGCCTTCAATGGCAACCACGCCTTCGATCTGGTTAAACTCCGCGCTGTCCGGCAGGTAAGTATCCCCGTCCAGGGCAATTTTGCGGATGTCGATCCGGATGATCGGGTCTGCCGCGTCATCGCTGGTTGGGACCATCTCGGCTACGGCCTTATTGATGTCAGTCTGCAGCTCAGGATAAAGCGCCGCTGCGTTGCTGTCTTGGGCCGCATCATAGGATGCGTCAACGCTGATTTCCGATACTTTTGGCAGCTCGGCCGCAGTTGCAGATGTGAGGGTCAGCAAGCTGACGCTTGCTGCAAATGTGAAACTTTTGATCGTGGTGAACATGATATGCTCCTTACTCTTTATGGCGCCAAGGTTCGGAGAATTCCGGCTGCGGCGCTCTGAGAAAAGAACAGGTGGAGCGGTGAATTGGTTCCCGCAGATGTTTAGCCCATGCGCAAAAACACGCCGTACAGCGCGGCAAGCTATTGATTTACATGATTATCTGAAAAAGGTCAGCTGCCGGAAATAATCCGGACGTAGTTGCGCGTTTCCTTGTAAGGTGGCACGCCGCCGTATTTTTTCACGGCGCCCGGACCGGCGTTATATGCCGCCAGTGCCAATCGCCATGTGCCAAAGGTGCGGAACTGTTGCTTGAGGTATCGCGCACCCCCTTCGAGGTTTTGCGCGGGATCTGCCGGATCAACCCGCAACGTCCGCGCCGTGCCCGGCATCAACTGCGCCAGACCCATCGCGCCCTTGTGGGATTTGGCATTGGCGTTCCAGCCGCTTTCCTGCTGGATCAGGCGCAAGAACAGATCAACCGGCACGCCATGACGGGCGGCGGCGTCCTTTGCCATCTGCAAATAAGCGCCCTTGTATTTGCCTTTGTATTTCGGCGTGGTGCCCCATTTTGTCGGGGTGACAACGGTTGGCGGCTTGAGCCGGACCGAAGACGAATACTGCTTGGCCGCCCGGTTATCGAGGATCTTTTTCTGGGACTTGAACAGCCCGCTACGGCTTTTGCTAGAGAAAATATCAGCGCTCGCCGGTGTGCCGGCCAAAGCCATTGCAATGGCCACGGCCCAGCTGAGTGATTTTTTTGAATTGTGCATCCTGCCCGACGCCCCCAAGACTGATTGGGCGGACTATATCAAAACCTGCCTTCCGTGCCAGTCCAAGATTCCCCGTTGTGGCAGAGAATTGCCATGAAACGGTTTGTTAACCATGGTTCAGCCAAGCTCTCCCCGATATAACGGCTTAAACCGGGGCGGCGCGGATTCGCAGCACGGGAATGAATTGACACATCAGGGGGCAATATGGCCGGTTCAGTTAACAAAGTGATCCTTATCGGGAATCTGGGGCGCGATCCCGAGGTGCGGTCGTTTCAGAATGGCGGCAAGGTTTGCAATCTGCGCATCGCCACCTCTGAAACATGGAAAGACCGCAACACCGGCGAACGCAAAGAGAAAACCGAATGGCATTCGGTGGCGATCTTTCAAGAAGGACTGGTGCGCATCGCCGAGCAATATCTGCGCAAGGGGTCAAAAGTTTACATCGAAGGCCAGTTGCAGACGCGCAAATGGCAGGATCAATCCGGCAATGACCGCTACAGCACCGAGGTTGTGTTGCAGGGCTTTGGCGGCACTTTGACCATGCTGGATGGCCGCGACGGCGGCTCTGGTGGTGGTGGCGGCGGTTATGGTGGCGGCGGATCCGGTGGCGGCGATTACGGCGGCGGCGGATACGACAGCGGCAATGGCGGCGGCGGGGGCGGTTATGACAGCGGCCCATCCGGCGGCGGTGGCGGAGGTTCGCGCGATCTGGACGACGAAATCCCGTTCTGATCCACAAAATTCTAAGTCCTTGGAACGGTCCGCTTGTCGGGCCGTTTTTTATTGGCTGGGCTTAAGGGAAACTTCAGAAAACGCTCGGATACTCCGGCCCAATATTGCACTGAGGGGCCTGATTTGTATTCTCAATTTAAGAACATGCCGATCCGGCTGAAACTGCCAATGATGACTGCGCTGATGATTGTTCTGGCGGTCTTGGCGATGGGCGCGGTGTCCTTTCAAATGACACGAACCGCCGCCATGAAGCAGGCCGAACATGCGCTGCATGCGGTTGCCCAAGGCATGCAGCGGTCCGTCACCGGCTATTTGAACGCTATCGCCACCCATATCACGCTTGAGGCGGACAACCCGTATGTACAGGCCGCTTTGACCGATTTTTCAGGAAGTTACACAGCGTTGGACAACCCCGAGCAGGCCTTAACCAAAGCCTATGTTCAGGCCAACCCGCACCCCGAGGGCAACAGGGATCTGCTTTATGATGGCGGGCAGAACACCACCTATGATCAGGCGCATTTACGCTATCATCCCTTCTTTCACGCACTTCAACAAAAGCTGGGCTACTACGATATCTTCCTGTTCGATACCAATGGGGCCTTGGTTTATTCGGTGTTCAAGGAAAGCGATTTTGCCAGCAACCTGCTCAGCGGAAAGTGGAAAGACAGCGGTCTGGGCCAAGCCTACCGCGCGGCGGCAAAGTTGGCCCCAAACACTGCGCCCGCGTTTGTCGATTTCACGCCCTATGGTCCTAGCGCTGGCGCGCCCGCTGCCTTTTTCGCCCGTCCGGTTTTTGACAATGATGGCAAGCGGTTGGGGGTATTGGCTTTTCAAATGCCGGTGGACCGGATCAATCAAGTGACAAGCGGTGTCGTTGGGTTGGGCCAGTCCGGAGATGCGTTTATCGTCGGTGAGGACAGCGTGCTGCGCAGCGAGTCCAGCCAAACGGAAGAGAATGATATCCTCACGACGCATGTCTCTTCCGCGTCCGCCGCCGGATCGGTGCCATCAGGTGGCCATGCAGCAATGGACATCGGTCTAAACGGTGTGCCTGCGGCCATTCACAGGGTACCCCTGCCCTTTTTGGGTACCAACTGGACCTTGGCAGTGACCCAATCCATGGATGAAATCCTTGCCCCAACTGTCCGATTGCGCAACATTTTTGCCGTGATCGGGTCGCTGATTATTCTCGTCGGGCTGCTTCTAGCTGCAGTTTTTGCGCGTTCAATCTCAACCCCGCTTCGCGGTGTGGGCCGCGCCATGCGAGAGGTCGCCGCAGCGCATTATGACCTCGAAGTGCCTCACATCAGCCGCAAAGATGAAATTGGCGGCATTGCCAATGCATTGGAAGGGTTCCGAAAATCTCTCATCACGGCCAGCCGCCTGCAAGAAGAAGCCGCCTATAAAGGTGCGGCATTCGCCGCCTCCTCATCGGCGATGATGTTGATCGGCACTGATGGCCGGGTGGTCTGGACCAATCAGGCATTGGACCGTTTGTTCACTGCCGCGGCAGATGATCTGCGACAGGCGCGCGCCGCCTTTGATGAAACCGTTGTCACGGGCGCGGATTTTCATCAATTGCATCCGCTTGGTGATTTGCAGTCTCAAATGGCGCAACATTCCGGCAATGACCCGATCCAGCGTTACTTTCGCGCCGGCCGACTGATCTTGGGTCTGGCCATCGCGGCAGTCCAGGATGAAGACGGCCAACCGATTGGTCATGTTGTGGAGTGGAAAGATCAAACCGACGATCTGCGCAATGCCGTGATCATGGGATCGCTGGACCGCGCCAATGCTCAGGTCGAAATCTCTTCAACCGGGACCATCGTCGGCGCAAACGACACCTTTGCCGGCATGCTGGGCTGTGCCTCCAAAGATTTGGAAGGCACCTCTGCCGACCAAATCATCACCCTCCCCGGATCATCCGCTGCTTTTGAGCAGATCTCCGAAGCTGAAGAGCCGCTGTTTGGGCTGTTTCAAATAGCACATTCCGGCGGACCGAGGTTCCTGGATGGCAGCCTGACGCCGATGTCGGATCATACCGGGCTGTCAAAAGGGATGATTCTCATTGGCCGCGACATCACCCAAACCCATTTGACCCAACAGGCCCATGAGGCGCAGCATCGCGCCATGACCGAAGCGCAGGAACAAGTTGTCGATGCCCTGCGAGACGCGCTCCACCGGGTGTCACAAAAAGACCTGACCACCCAGATCGAAAAGGCATTTCCAAAAGAATACAGTGCCTTGCGGGATGATTTTAACCTTGCGATCTCGACCCTTTCAACGGTGATTGAAACTGTCGGCGCCAATGCAGGCAATATCGACAGCGAAACCAGCGAAATCACCAGTGCGGCCGATGATCTTGCACAGCGCACGGAAACGCAGGCCGCGACGCTGGAAGAAACCGCTGCCGCACTGGATGAGATCACGGGCTCCGTCAAAACAGCGGCGGACAGCACAAAGCGGGCTGCAAAACTGGTCGAGAATGCCCATCAAATGGCGATCCAAAGCGAAGGCGTGGTCGACAACACCGAGACCGCCATGCACGGGATTGCAAAATCTTCCTCCGAGATTACCAATATCATCAGCGTGATTGACAATATCGCCTTTCAAACCAACCTGTTGGCATTGAATGCAGGGGTTGAAGCGGCCCGCGCGGGCGAAGCAGGTCGCGAATTTGCAGTGGTCGCCTCTGAGGTGCGCGCACTGGCGTTGCAATCTGCCAATGCCGCTCAGGAAATCACAACGTTGATCTCGGCCAGCCGATCACAGGTCGACAATGGTGTGGAGCTGGTGGGCCGCACAGGCACATCCCTCAAATCAATTGTCGCTGCGGTGGCCGAAGTTGCCGATCTTGTGGCGACCCTTTCCACATCTTCGTCTGATCAAGCCGCCGTTTTGCAAGAGATCAACGCCTCGGTTGCCAAGCTTGACGCAGTGACACAGCGAAATGCGGCAATGTTTGAAGAAACCACCGCCGCCAGCCACGCCCTTCGCGGGCAAGCGCATGGTTTGTCTCAGAAAATATCAGAATTCAACATTGGGCAACACCATGTTGAATCCCCACAGCCCCAGCAGATCGCATTGTGATGAAAGGATCTTAACCGCGTGCAGCCAATGCATCAGACAGTGTTTTCAGCACAGCGTCTTCTGGCACTTCTGATGTAACGAATGCCTTACCGATGCCGCGGGCCAGAACGAAGTTTAGCCTGCCCTTGATCACCTTTTTGTCTTGCCCCATCAGGTCAAGCAATCCCTGCGCGTCCGGCAGCTCTCCCCCAATATCGGCCAAATCGGTTTTCATTCCCATCGCCTTGAGATGCGCCCGTACCCGGCTTGGGTCTTCTTGCGCACAAAGGCCGATCCGCGCCGACAATTCGAACGCCAATGCACAGCCGATAGACACCCCTTCCCCATGCATCAAACGGTCGGAATACCCGGTTGCCGCCTCCAATGCGTGGCAAAATGTGTGGCCCAGGTTCAACAAAGCACGGTCGCCTTGTTCGGTCTCATCGCGGACCACAATGTCGGCTTTCATCTGCACTGATTTGCGCACCGCTTCGACACGTGCCGCCATGTCCCCCGCCGCAAGCGCCGGTCCTTGAACTTCCAACCATTCAAAAAAGTCAGCCGCGCCCAAGAGCCCATATTTGACCACCTCGCCATATCCGGCGAGAAAATCCCGCGCAGTCATGGTGTTCAAAACAGAAGTGTCCGCCAAAACCAACGAGGGCTGATGGAATGCCCCGATCAGGTTTTTGCCCTGCGGTGCGTTGATGCCGGTCTTGCCCCCAACCGAGCTGTCAACTTGCGCCAGCAGCGAAGTGGGGATTTGAACAAACCGCACACCCCGCCTCAGAATCGCAGCCGCGAAGCCGACCAAATCGCCGATCACCCCCCCGCCAAACGCGATCACAATATCGCCGCGCTCCACCTTCTGGTCGAGAAGCCATTCAACAGTCTGGCTTAGAAACGGCCAAGATTTTGTGCCTTCCCCCGGCGGCAGTTCCAACACCTCCATGTCCAAACCTGCCGCACGCAGGCCGTCGCGCAGTGTATCCAAATGCAGCGCCGCAACCGTGTGATCCGTGACCACGCAAAGCTTTTTGCGGCCGCCAAGCGGCGCAATCCGCTCGCCCGCGGTTTGCAAAAGTCCGGGGCCAATACACACATCATAGGCCCGTCCCGGCAGATCGACACGAACGGTTTCAAGCATTGATTTTCTCCAGTACATCCGGCCGGGTTAAAAGCACGTCAAGCACCCGGTCCGCCATCTGTTCTATTGTGAGGTTTGGCAGGCAAGTGACTGATAAATCGGCCTTTTGATAGACAGGAACACGGGCATCATAAATCGAGGTGAGCGTCGCTTTGGGATCTGCGGTGCGCAGCAGTGGCCGGGTATCCTTGTGCCGCACCCGGTTCCAAAGCAATTCGATATCCGCGTTCAGCCAAACCGAAACGCCCCGCGCGGAAATGTTTGTCCGGTTCTCATCGGCCAGAAACGCACCGCCGCCAGTTGATAAAATGCCCCGTTCACTGTCCAGCAAACGTGAAATCACCTCGGCCTCCCGCTTGCGAAAGAACACCTCGCCATCGCGGTCAAAGATTTCCGGCACCGTTAAATTGGCCGCGCGTTCGATCTCTGCGTCACTATCAAGGAAAGGTACGCTCAGCTTGGCCGCCAAAGCCCGACCCACCGCTGTCTTGCCCGCGCCCATCATGCCCACCATCACAGCGGTCTTTTTCAGACGGTAACGCGGGGCTGACGTGTGGTCATCGGCCATGGTTTGCTCAATTTTGCTCATTTTCATCTGAATGACGTGATCTTACCCAAAAGGCCATATATAGATTGAGGAACAAAGCAAAAAACAAACGGGCAAATCATGGGCAAATTGATCAAACTGCTGATATATCTCCTGATCATCGGATGTATTGGGTTGATCGGCTATGCTTATATCGGGCCGTTTTTTGGCGCCGATTTTAGCCCCGATCAGGTGGAAACCCACGTTCCGGTCACTTTGGTCGCGGAATGATCTGATGTTGCGCCGCCGCCAATTCTCGAACATGCGCATTGTCGCGGCGACAAGCGTTCTTTTGGCCGCGCTTCCTTTGGCAGCACAGCAGACGGCACCCGCTGCCCCGCTTTCAGTGATAGATTGGCTTGGCACCCAAGGGACCGCGGCACCCCGATCTCAACCCCGTAGCTTGATCATCGACGAGGTTCCTGTGGCCAAAACCGGCAGCGTACCGGAGGTGTCTGTTATCCCTCTTGGCGATGGGGCGCCGCGCGAAATTGGGCTTGTACCTTCCGGTATCACCGGACTGCCGCCCGGTCTTTGGGCCGGAAGTGATGTCAACCGATTGAAAACATTGATCGAAGCATTGCCGGACTTGCGCCTGCCAGCCGCGCAATCGCTGTTGTTCACAGTCCTATTGGCGGAGGCGCAAGCGCCCAAAGGCGGCAGCGCAGCCGGGGATGCTTTGGCGCTTTTGCGGGTTGAGAAGCTGTTGAAAGAAGGCGCTCTTGATCCTGCGCTTTCCCTGATCGAGCAGGCCAACGTAACAACCAGCGCAGCCCATTTTGATCTGTGGATGCAGATCAGCCTGCTCACCGGAACCGAAGATCGCGCTTGCAATATGCTGTCGCGGTCGGCGCATCTGACGGCTGATTATGGCACACGGATTTTTTGTGCGGCGCGCGATCAGAAATGGGACAATGCATCGCTGACCTTTGGGTCGGCACAGGCCTTGGGATTGATGAGCCCTGAAAAGCTGGATCTTGCAGACAGGTTTCTGCATCCCGACGCCTTTGAAGAGGCCGCCGCCCTGCCCGCGCCGCGCAAAATGGATCCGTTGAGTTTTCGGCTGTTCGAAGCGATCGGAGAGCCGCAACCGACCCGGAATTTGCCCCGCGCCTTTGCCGTTGCAGATCTGCGCGATCTGGCCGGATGGAAGGCGCAGTTGGAAGCGGCAGAGCGGTTGACCCGCGCAGGCGCATTGCCGGACAACCGTTTGCTGGGCCTCTACACAGACCGATCGCCCGCCGCGTCGGGCGGCATTTGGGATCGGGTCGCGGCCTTGCAACGGTTTGAGACAGCCCTGTCCACCGGCAGTGCAGAGGCCGTTGCCAAAACCCTTCCGGCGGTCTGGTCGGCCATGGGCAGCGCCGGCTTGGAAGTGACGTTTTCAAGCTTGTTCTACGAAAAATTGACGACCTTTGACTTGCACGGAAATCCCGGGGAGATCGCGAAAAAGGTCATGTTGCTGTCACCCAATTATGAAAGCGCCGCTGCGCCAGATGGCGGCTTTGCCGATTTGATTGCCAAGGGCGAAGTGCCGGACCGGCGGCCCGATGCACCGCTTTCAGGTGCGATTTATGACGCCTTTTCAGAGGCTGGTCCCCGCGCAGACCTGATTGCAAACGTTGCTCAAAACCGGCTGGGGGAAAGCATTCTTGTGCTGCTGGGCCTTTTGCAACAAGGCGCAAACGGCGATGCTGCAGCATTGCGCGATGCGCTGGCGACACTGCGGGCGCTTGGGCTCGAAGACACCGCGCGCCGGGCGGCCTTGCAAGTCTTGGTGTTGGAGGCCTGAGCGATGCAAACCGCCACCTTTCACTGGATTTCTTCCTTTCTTGAGGCGCAGGCCGCCGAATTGGGCGCCGCGACCAACACGCAATTGGCCTATGGCCGGGATCTGAAAGATTTTGACCTGTTTTTGGCTGGCCGCGCCCGCGATTTCGAGGATGCAGCGCGTTCCGATGTTGAGGACTATCTGGTGTATTGCGATGCGCAGGGTTTGGCCAAATCCACCCGTGCGCGGCGCTTGTCGGCGATAAAACAGCTGTATCGCTTTGCCTTTGAAGAGGGCCTGCGCAGTGACAATCCCGCAATCCAGATCGCCGGTCCTGGGCAGGACAAGCGTCTGCCCAAGATCCTGAGCGAGGCCGAAGTCGATGCCCTGCTGGATGCGGCCCGAAATTCCGGTCGCAGCAAATCGGACCAGATCCGCAATACCTGCCTGATGGAGCTGCTTTATGCCACCGGCATGCGGGTGAGTGAGTTGGTTAGCCTGCCTGTCAGTGCGACACGCGGTGATCCGCGCTTGCTGCTGATTATGGGAAAAGGCGGCAAAGAACGCATGGTACCGCTATCGCCTCCATCCCGCGAGGCATTGACCGAATGGTTGCGCGAACGTGATACGCAGGACGCCGCGGCGGAAAAGCTGCGCAAACCCGTATCACGGTTCCTGTTCCCGTCGCGTGGCGCATCAGGCCATTTGACGAGGCATCGGTTCTATTTGCTGATCAAGGAATTTGCCGTTGCGGGCGGTGTTGATCCTTCCAAGGTCACGCCGCACACCCTGCGCCACGCCTTTGCCACGCATCTGTTGGCCCATGGTGCAGATCTGCGGGCGATCCAGACAATGCTCGGTCATGCCGATGTGGCCACGACCGAGATTTACACCCATGTCTTGCAAGAACGGTTGTCAGAGCTGGTTCTGGATTATCACCCCTTGGCCGACGCCCCAAAGCGCAAAGCGGCGGGCAAAACATCCTCGGACGGCCAATAGCCGGTGCGCAGCGCGGTTTTGTAATCCTCCGGCAATCCCGCCGCAGTCATATCGGCCTGCGCGGCCTCAACATCATAGCTGAGCCGGTGAAACTGCACCTCGCCGCCATCGAGCAGTGCAAATCGCGTCTGTTGCCGTCCGTCATGCGGCGGCATGCCGATCACGCCCGCGTTGATCCATTGCCCCCTTGGCGTTGTTTTCAGAAACGGAATGCCGCAATGGCCTGCAATGATGTGATCTATCGCGCCGATCTGTTGTTCCAATGTATCCCATTCATCCAAAAAGTGGCTCTCCGGAGACATTTCCCAAACAAACCGCACCACGTCCCGGACACCGCCGTGGATCACCCCATAACGCGCCCCTTGATGATGAAAACTGATCACATCTGGCCGTGCCGCCATCCAGATCTTGTCCGCATCGCTGAGCGCTTGGGCAGCATATCCATACCACCGGGCGCTCAACAAATCGCAGGCCGTGCCATCCTCAAACCCGCAGCCACAATCCGCCGCGCCGCTGCCCAACTGGATTTCGCAGTTGCCAGCCACCACCGCACAGCCCATCGCGCGGATAATCGCTGTGGTCCGCTGCGGCGCGCCGCAATAGGCCACGATGTCGCCCGTGCAGATCATCTGATGCGAGGCAATGCCGCGATCTTGAGCCGCAGCAAAGAGCGCGCCCAAGGCCTGTGCATTTGAATAGGGGCCGCCAAACAACAAGACCGGATCATCCAAAACACCCAAATCTACATGCCGCATAGCGCCCGTCCTTCCCGCACACCCTTGAATGACATGCCCATGATGCCCATAACCACTGCTACAGTGAAACAAACGGATATCAACACCCATGGAACCCAGCGCACCTATTCTTGATGGCGCTTTTTGGA
>Ga0316204_10005222_pt1 | contig 21848 bp, 23 predicted proteins | sample 6monrhotite_MG_2_FD_205661 | JGI IMG/M metagenome (GOLD analysis project Ga0316204, IMG submission 205661) | Microbial mat bacterial communities from mineral coupon in-situ incubated in ocean water Damariscotta River, Maine, United States -... | ecosystem: Environmental > Aquatic > Marine >... | reverse complement strand
TCTTTGTCAACAAGCTCTCGCCCTGCACCCGTCAGGTGATGCTTGGCCCATTCGCGACGCCCGGCGCTTAAATTGCTGTCGCCTTCGTTTGGATGGTCATTATCTGTACTCATAATCCTGAAACTCTACCCCATGACGGCGATGACGACGATTCCAAAAGCAAGCAGAAGCGAGGCCACAAACCGCCGCACCATACTTCCTTCGCGAAACATCAACCCGCCCAGCAAAACACTGATCGGTATCGACGCCTGACGGACAGATGTCACCGCCGCAACATCACCCCCCATGGAATACGCGGTAAGAATCAAAAAATATGACAAATAGCAAATACTGCCCAGACCAACGAACAAGAGGGGCTTTTTTGTCCATTCAAACAAATGGCTCATTCGCGTTTCAGGCACGCCAAAATAACGGAACAACACCACGTAGCTTGGCAAACAAAACAATTCGACCCAGAAAAAAAGCACGGGCGGTTCAATCACTTGTACAGAGCGGGAATCAACCAATGAATAGATCGCCGTTCCGCACATGGCCAGCAGAGCGAACATCAGCGTTCTGGGGTCGTCGAGCAGACGCCAGCCCCGGCGGTACTGCAAGGCGAACGCGCCAAGCAACACACATGCAATGCCTCCAAGCATGGACCAGGAATAGTTTTGACCAAGGAACATCACGCCAATGATCACAATCAGCAGCGGCGAAGACCTGACGATCGGGTAATAGCTGGACAGATCGCCATTGCGCAAGGTGATGATCAGCGACGATCCATACAACAACTGCCCCATCACCGAAATGACGATCAATGGCCAGACTTCAATCGCCGACAGCAAATCGTATCCCATGACGGTGACGTGCGTGAAGGACAAGGTCATCATCATGACAACCAGACCGACAAAGGCACCATCGGCACGTTCCTGCCGTTTGATCAGGGCGTTCCACAAGGGGTGCAAGAATGCTGAAAACAGCACCATTCCGGTGATCGTCAGATCCATGGAGCCCCCCCACATTTGAATTGATGACACGAGACCTACAGTATAAAACCACAAAACACCACATCATCCGTCATTACCGTTGCCCTGTCGTCGGTGGCAGATTAATGTTCGCGAACATAACACCCGGCCTTGCAAGGACCTCACCAAGTGGCGCGTATCGCTATCGGCGGCTTTCAACATGAAACAAATACGTTCGCGTCAAACAGCGCGAGCGCAGACGATTTCCTTAAGCCCGATGCATGGCCACCGTTGAGCCGGGGGGGTGACCTGATCGACGCCGTTACCGGCATCAACATTCCCGTTTCCGGGTTCATCAAACAGGCCGAGACCGAAGGCCACGACCTGGTGCCACTTCTGTGGTGTTCCGCCTCGCCGTCTGGCCCGCTTACCGATGATGCCTTTGAAACCATCACCGGCATGATGTTGGACGACATCAAAGCGGCGGGCCCTGTCGATGCCCTGTACCTTGATTTGCACGGTGCCATGGTCTGCGAAAGCTTCGATGATGGCGAGGCCGAACTGCTGAGCCGCATTCGCAGGCAGATCGGCCTGGACCTGCCGATCGTCGTCAGCCTGGATTTGCACGCCAACATAAGCCAAGCCATGGTCGACCATGTTTCTGCTCTGGTGAGCTATCGCACCTATTCTCATGTTGACATGTCCGACACCGGGGCCCGGGCCGCGCGCATGCTTGGGTGCATACTGGAACATCCCGGCCCCGTCGCCCGCCACTTTCGCCAACTGCCCTTTTTGATCCCCCTGCCCTGGCAATGCAGCCTCGCCGAACCATCCCGGAGCATTTACCGCTACCTGCGCGATTTGGAAAAAGATGCTGGCGACACCATTCTGGCGCTGTCTTTCGCGCCGGGGTTTCCATTGGCCGATGTGGCCGATTGCGGACCAAGCGTCATCGGCTATGGCATGGATCAGGAAACCATCGACGCTGCAGTCAACAACCTCACCCGGTTTATCGCAGAACGGGAATCTGGTTTCGCCGGTCGCCTGTACGAACCCGGCGATGCGGTAACAGAGGCTCTTTCCTTAAACAAAAGTACCGGAGAAGCCGTGATCATAGCCGATACCCAGGACAACCCCGGGGCCGGGGCCAGTTCCGATACCACCGGTATGCTGCGCGCCCTGACCCGAGACAGCGTCCGGCGCGCCGTGGTTGGCTTGATTTATGATCCCACCGCCGCCGCTGCCGCACACGCAGCCGGGATCGGAGCAGAAATCGACCTGGCCCTTGGCGCCGGTTCCGGCTACGCGGGCGAGCAACCCTTTATCGCCCATTTTCTGGTCGAACAGCTTGGTGATGGCAATATTGAAGCCACCGGCCCCTTCTACAAAGGCAGCCACATGAAATTGGGGCCCATGGCCTTGCTCAAAGTTATTGGCGAGGCCGACGTGCGTGTTGCGGTTTCCAGTGTTCGTCAGCAGGCAGCCGACCAGGCCATGTTCCGTCACCTGAACCTGGAGCCCGCCGAACAGTCCATACTTTGCCTTAAAAGCTCTGTCCATTTCCGCGCCGATTTTGACGCATTGACCCGGCATATCCTTGTCGCCGCAGCCCCCGGACCGGCCATCGCCGACCCTGGCGCATTGACATACCGGAAGCTTCGCGCCGGATTACGCGTACAACCACAAGCATTGACGGACCATGATAAATTTGATCAGACTTCGCCAACAAGGGAAATATAAGGGAGGAATATGAAAATGGACCCACGAAAGGTCAAAACGGTCGCAGATGCCCGCAAGATCGTAAACGAGCGCAAGCTGGAATATGTCAAGATTGGCGTGTTTGACATCGATGGCATCATGCGCGGAAAGTATGTGTCTAAATCGAAATTCTTTTCGGCACTTGACGGTGGATTTGGTTTTTGCGACGTCATTCTGGGGTGGGATTCCAATGACCAGCTTTACGACAACGTCAAATATACCGGCTGGCATACAGGCTATCCCGATGCGCAGGTTCGTATTTTGCCCGAAACATGCCGGGACATCCCCTGGGAAGACGGCATGCTGTTCTTCCTAGGCGAATTTGAAAACAAGGCCGAAGAAATTTGCCCGCGCGGAATCCTGCGCAACATTTTGAAAAAAGCCAAGGGCATGGGCTTTGATGTCTACGCAGGCATGGAATATGAATTTTTCGTATTTGAAGAAACACCCGACACCGTTCGCGAGAAAAATTACCGAGACCTGAAACCCCTGGCACCGGGAAACTTCGGCTATTCGGTGATCAGAAATTCAGTCCATTCCGATTTTTACACGGATCTTCTGGACACCTGCCTGCACATGGACATGGAAATAGAAGGCCTTCACGAAGAAACCGGCCCCGGTGTCATCGAAGCCGCCTTGGGCGTATCGGAATGCCTGGCCGCAGCCGACAAAGCCGCCATGTTCAAAACATTCACCAAAATCATGGCCCAGAAAGTGGGCCTGATGGCAACGTTCATGGCCAAGTGTTCGCCCGATTGGCCCGGCCAAAGCGGTCACATACATATGTCCCTACGTGACAAAAAGGACAAATCGATCTTTTTCGATCCGAAAAAAGACGGCAACATGAGCGACCGTATGCGCCACTTCATCGGTGGCCAGCAAATGCTGATGCCCGATGTGCTGGCAATGATCGCGCCGACGGTGAATTCCTATACCCGTTTGATTCCGGGTTTCTGGGCACCCACGGAAGCCAGCTGGGGTATCGATAACCGAACCACCGCCTTGCGCGCCATTCCCGGCAGTGATAAATCCCAGCGGGTCGAATACCGCATTGCCGCCGCCGACGCCAATCCCTATCTGGCACTGGCAGCATCAATCGGGTCAGGCCTTTGGGGCATCGAAAACAAGATCGAACCGGAAGCCCCAGTTGTTGGCAGTGCCTATGACAAAACCTTTCCTAAAAAATTGCATATCCCTCGCACGCTGATGGAAGCGGCGGGCAGGTTCAAAGTTTCCAAACCGGCACGAGAACTGTTTGGCAATGCTTTCGTCGATCATTTCGCCGCCACCCGTGAATGGGAAGAACGGGAGTTCCGCAAGCACATCACAGATTGGGAAATGCAACGCTACTTCGAAATTATATGATACGGACTTAAATCACATGGCATCTACACTCAGAACAATAACCCCGGTCGACGGCTCTCTTTACGTCGAACGCCCGTACGCCGATCATGACACCATCGACAAGGCGCTACGCGATGCCAAGACGGCGCAAACGTCATGGCGGCATACGCCCATTGCGGAACGGATCGCCGTCTGTTCGCGTGCTGTCGACGCTTTTGTTTCCAACAAAGACGCCATCGCCGAAGAAATCAGCTGGCAAATGGGTCGCCCCATTGCCTATGCGGCAGGTGAAGTTAGCGGATTTGAAGAACGTGCGCGCCACATGATCGCCATATCCACAGCCGCCCTGGCCGATATCCCCATGGAGAAAAAGCCGGGGTTCACCCGTTACATCCGTCACGAACCGCTTGGCGTCGCGTTCGTTGTCGCACCCTGGAATTTCCCTTACCTGACGTCCGTCAACGCCTTTATGCCGGCGATCATGGCCGGTAACACGGTGATCCTGAAGCATTCGGCGCAAACGCCCTTGTGCGCCGAACGCATTGCCGACGCTTTCAGGGCAGCGGGACTGCCCGAAGGTGTATTCCAATACCTGCACCTGAACCACGCAGATACCGAACGGGTAATCAAGGCCAGCGAGGTCAACTTCGTCGCATTTACCGGATCCGTTCCGGGTGGTCAGATGGTCGAGACCGCCGCTGCCGGTCGTTTCATCGGGGTTGGCCTTGAACTGGGTGGCAAAGACCCCGGTTACGTCCGTCCCGATGCCAACCTGGAACACGCCATCGACACCTTGATTGACGGCGCCTTTTTTAATTCCGGACAATCGTGTTGCGGCATCGAGCGCATTTATGCCCACGCCGACGTCTATGACGCCTTCGTCGAAGGGGCCGTGGAACTGGTCAACAAATACACCTTGGGCAATCCGCTGGATCCCGCCACGACCATCGGCCCCATGGTCCGTACTGGTGCTGCACAATATGTTCGCGGTCAGATCAAGGACGCCATTGATGCTGGCGCCCGCGCGCTGATCGATCCTGAGACGTTCCCCGAACACCAGGAAGAAAGCCCTTATCTGGCACCACAGGTAATGGTCGACGTCGATCATTCCATGGAAGTCATGATGGAAGAAAGCTTCGGTCCGGTAGTCGGCATCATGAAGGTTCAATCTGACGACGAAGCCATCGCCCTGATGAACGACAGTCCCTATGGGCTGACAGCCAGCGTTTTTACGACCGATGTAGACGCCGCCCAGACGATTGGCGATCAGGTCAATACCGGAACCTGGTTCATGAACCGCTGCGATTATCTGGACCCGGCCCTGGCCTGGACCGGGGTCAAAAATTCAGGTCGCGGCTGCACCCTGTCGGTGCTGGGTTATGATCATCTGACCCGCCCCAAATCTTTTCACCTGAAAACCGCATTATAGGAACTTACAGCAATGACCGATAACGCCGACGCCTTGCGAGGCAACTGGAACTTCCCCACCGCCGTGCGCTTCGGCGTCGGTAGAATTTCTGAACTGGCCGACGCCTGTAAATCGCTTGGCATGAAGAAACCTCTGCTGGTCACCGACCCCGGTTTGGTCGCCCTGCCCATGGTCAGCGCGGCTATTGCCGCCAATGAAAGTGCCGGACTGCCAACCGGACTGTTCAGTGACGTTCAACCCAACCCAATCAGCAAGAACGTGACGGATGGCATCGCCGTTTATCGCGACGGCGGCCACGATGGGGTTATCGCTTTTGGTGGTGGCAGCGCGCTCGATGCCGCCAAGGTAATCGCCTTCATGGCAGGGCAAACCCGCCCCATGTGGGATTTTGAAGATATCGGCGACAACTGGACCCGCGCCACCCCCGACGGCATTGCCCCTATTGTCGCCGTGCCGACGACATCGGGAACCGGCTCGGAAGTTGGTCGCGCCGGTGTTATCACCAATGAAGAAACCCATATCAAGAAAGTTATTTTCCATCCAAAAATGATGCCGGGCGTGGTCATTTCCGATCCGGCATTGACGGTCGGCCTGCCGCCGCACATCACGGCAGGTACCGGGCTTGATGCTTATATCCACTGCTTCGAAGCATTCTGCGCGCCAGGTTATCACCCCATGGCTGAAGGCATTGCCGTCGAAGGCATGCGACTGGTCAAGGATTGGCTGCCTTTGGCCGTAGAAGATGGCACCAACCTGGTGGCTCGCGCCAATATGCTTTGCGCCGCATCCATGGGGGCGACAGCTTTCCAAAAGGGTCTAGGCGCCATTCATTCCCTGGCCCACCCGGTGGGTGCCGTGTACAACGTTCACCATGGCTTGGCCAACGCCGTATTTTGGCCTTACGTCATGGAATTTAACCGCGACGCCATTTCCAAGCGCATGCGCAGATTGGCCCGTTACCTGGGCTTGAAAAATTCCAATTTTGACGGTGTTATGGAATGGACACTGGAATTCCGTAAACAAATGAACATTCCCCACACGGCACGCGAACTGGGGGTCGAAGAACATCGCCTTGACGAGCTTGCAAAAATGGCCGCCAACGACCCCACCGCGGGCGGCAATCCCATCAAAGTCGGCCCGGCTGATATGAAGAAAATGTATCAGGCTGCCATGGATGGTGATTTGGGCTAAGGATAATCCAAGTGTTCGAAATTGGACTATTTGCCTTTTTTACCTTGTTCGCGACAGTCAGCCCCATTGACGCGTCGGCCATTTTTGCCGCGTTGACGATCAAAAGTACGGCGGCGCATCGTCGTGCCATGGCCGTAAAAGGAACACTGATCGGCACCGCCATCCTGGTCGTGTTCTGGCTGATCGGTGATCAGTTATTGGCACGTCTGGGTATTACCCTGCCGGCCCTGCGCACGGCCGGGGGAATATTGCTGTTGTTGATATCCATCGATATGGTTTTCGCCCGGCCTTCGGGCGGCACGTCAACAACGGTAGGCGAAACGGAAGAAGCCGAACAAAAGGAAGACATATCAGTGTTCCCGCTGGCGACCCCCCTGATCGCGGGACCAGGGACCATGGGTGCGATCATTTTATTGGCGGCACAGGCTGGCGATAACTGGCAAAACCAAATGGCCGTCTTTGCCGCCCTCGTCGTCGTCATGACCCTTACTTTGATGTTTCTACTGGTCGCCGGAAAGTTACAAAAATTTCTGGGTGTGACGGGACTTAACGTCATCAGTCGGGTCGTCGGCGTACTCCTGGCGGCCCTTGCCGTGCAATTCATTTTCGACGGCATTGCGTCCAGCGGCATATTCAGCTAAACACCGCCTCATGACTGAACAGAATATTGAACAACCCGACGAAACAGAAGTTGTCGTGGTCGATGATCCCATCGCCAAGGCAATTCTAAGCGTCTTGGCCCAAGACAAGACACCCACATTCCAAGACGTCGCCCGGCACATCGCCGACCAGCGGCGCACGCCCAAGGACGGACCACATCTTTGGCGACGTTATCTGGTCGCCGTACGGCAACAAGCGGTGCATCTGGCCAAGGATGGTCGGATCGAAATCATCCGCAAGGGTGAAGTAGCCGACCCCAAAGACTTCAAGGGCATCGTCAGGTTACGTCTACCACAATAGAGCAAATAAAGTTTGTACCCCTGTTCAAGAGCAGGGACAAAAAAACGGCGGCCCCTGTTTCAAGAGGCCGCCGTCATTTCGTTGGACCTGAAAGAAGCTAGTACTTCAGGTCAATTTCAACGCGACGGTTTACGTTGTTCTTAACGCCATCGCCGGTATTGCGTGCCGGATAATCTTCGCCAAATACCGTTGTTCTGACCAAGTCGCCGCCAAAACCAGCTTCGTTGATCATCATTGTCACGGCTTTCGCGCGTTTGGTCGACAAGACATTGTTGTAAGACGCGTCACCCGACGTATCGGTATGACCACCAATCAGGATCATCTTAGGAAGTGCCCCCCTGGCTTCATCAACAGCGGCGGCAATTATGGCCTTTGCATTGGCGGTCAGGTCGGCGCTGTCATAACCAAACAAGACGACGAATTTTTTCGCTTTAGGCATCATCGGTGCCGGCGCCGCAACGGGCTTGGGTGCGGGCATCGGCTTGGCCACAGGTTTTGCCTGGGCTATATTGATCAAGCTCATGGATTTGGTGAACGCCAACCTGCATTGATCGATATCTGCCTGCTGATTGTTTTCTTCCTGTTCCTGCAACCAGCAATCAAACTGTGCCTGGGCACGGGCCAGAGCAGGCAAATTGCCGACCTTGTCAATTTGTGCCAGCGCATTGACCAGATCAGACCTGGCGAAACTAAGTTCCTTTTTGTTGGCGTCAGGTATCATCCGTTCGCCGGTTTCCTGCGGTCCAACATCCATGCCCTTGGCCGCCATCGTCGCTTTTTCAGCAAAATAGGCGGCGTCTTTCCAGTCGTCCTCATGATCTTCGTCATAGGCGACTTTCACGTATTCCCGCTGAAGTGAATCTTTAAAAGTCGAGCCCGACCCAGGCATTTCCGAGACTTTTTCGAGATCATAATTAGCGCACGCCGTTGTCAAACCTGCGACGGCAATAACTGCAAACTTCAATCCTTTTGAAAACATTTCCTTACCCCTTCATTATATTAAATTTGAGCCGTATTCGCCCTTACACTCATTGATTTGGGATCAGAACTTCCACAACCCCTGATTTATGGTGAAAATAACCATCTTCAAGAGAATACTGTCGTAGACCACGCTATATCTGTGATCTACATCACAGATGGCAGAAACTTTTTACCAGTTTCAGCAGTATAGCCGATTTTGCATCGCATCCTTGACTTGGGACCAAGTGAGCACCCAAACGGCACAACATCAACCCTGTATCATCATCATCGCTAACATCACTCATGACTTCAACCTTTCATTGGTTGGGTCATAGAGCGGCGCATCATAACGGGTCGCCGGGTAGGTTTCGCCGAACGCCTCGACTTCGAAATCGGTATGGACACATTCTTCAACCGGCAGGTATCCAAACACGATAGGTTTACCAATGGTATGGCCAAAATTTGCGCTGGTGGTGACGTCGAGCACCTGACCATTGCGAATGATCGTCTCGCCGCCATAAACTGCCGCCGGACGATCCAGCGCAAACATGCAAAGCTTCCGCCGGACACCCTCTTTTTTTGCCTGAACCAGGGCATCTCGCCCCAGGAAGTCCCCCTTCTTCAGGTTGACCTTGAAGCCAAGTCCCGCCTCGTATGGGTTGTAATCAGGCGTGATATCACCGCTCCAATACAAATAGCCTTTTTCCATGCGCAGGGTGTCGATCGCTTTGTAGCCGACATCGGCAATGGCGAATTCTTCGCCCGCTGTTTTCAAGGCCTGATAAACCGCCATTCCGTGCTCGCGGGCCATGTGCAACTCCCACCCCAGTTCCCCAACATAGCCGATCCGGTGGGCCCTGACCGGACGTCCTAAAATTTCGATTTCCCGAAAAGTCGCAAACGGCAGGCCCCCATTAGACACATCATCCGTGCTACATTTTTCCAGCACCTTGCGCGCCTGTGGCCCACACAGATTAATCACGCATATCTGGTTGGTTTGATCGTCGAGGGTCACCGATCCATCGTCGGGTGCGTGGGCCATGATCCAGCTTTTGTCGTGTAGACCAAAGGCGCTGCCCGTGACGATATAAAATACGTCTTCGGCCAGGCGCGAAATGGTCAAATCAGCCTCGATACCACCACGTTCGTTGCAAAACTGGGTATATATGATCTTGCCAACTGGTTTATCCATATCGGAAACGGCAAGTCGTTGCAGGGTAGCCAACGCGCCTGGCCCCGACACCGTGAACTTGCTGAACGAACACTGATCTATGAGCGCCACCCGCTCGCGCACGGCTTTATGTTCCTGTGCTGTGTGATCAAACCACGCGGGATGGAAGAAATTCGAATTCTCCAGGGCCTCATCACCACCGGTGTCAAACCAATTGGGGCGTTCCCATCCAGCTTTTGACCCGTAAACAGCACCTGATTTTTTCAGAATTTCAAAAAGCGGGCTCTTGCGAATACCACGGGCGCTTTGGCTTTCTTCGCCAGGATAATGAATATGATAGGTTTTGCCGTAAGATTCCACAGTCCGCGGATAAAGAAATTCCGGCGTATTGTGATGATCGTTAAAGCGGCGAATATCGAACGGCCACAAATCCAGGCTCGGTTCACCCTCGACGATCCATTCCGCGACCATCTGGCCAATACCACCGCCCCCCGCGATGCCGATGGAAATACCGGTAGCCGAGAAAAAATTATCGACATTGGGCGCCCAGCCAAGCACGAAACCTTCGTCGGCGGACCAAGGAATTGGCCCGTTTATCAACTGGCGCACCCCCACTTCATTGACCACGGGTGTGCGGATACCGGCATTGATCGCCAGTTGTTCGAAGCGGTCAAAATTTTCCGGCAGCAGTTCCTGGGCGAAGGGTTCAGGAATTCCTTTGTCGCCAAACGGAACGGTGTTGGGTTCCCAGCCGCCAATAGCGATACCGCGTACTTCGGGTTTGTAATAAATCAATAAATCAGGGTCGCGCATGCCCGGCATATCGTCGGGCATGCCGGGGATTGGATCAGTGACTATATACTGATGCTCCAACGCCACAGCAGGCGTCTTGACACCGGCCATACCGCCCACATCACGGCCCCACAAACCGGCGGCATTGACCACAACATCGCATTTGATGGTGCCATGATCGGTAACCAGTTCCGTAACCTGGCGATTTTTGACGATGATGTCGATCACCCGGACACCCTGAACAATATCGGCACCGGCATCGCGCGCGCCCTTGGCCAGGGCCTGGGTAACACTGGATGGATCAACATAACCATCGCTTGGAATAAAAGCCGCCCCCAGCACACCTTCGGTGCTCATGATCGGGAACATGGCTTGCGCTTCTTTTGGCGATATGATGTGCAGGTCAAGGCCAAAACTTTTCGCCAGCGTCGCCGAACGCCTGATTTCCAGCATTCTTTCTTCGCTGCTGGCTAACCGCAGGCTACCGACTTTCTTCCAGTCCGGATTTTGCCCTGTTTCTTTTTCCAGACTATCATAAACGGCAACACTTCGCTGCAACATGCGCGTCAGATTGCGCGATGAGCGCAGTTGCCCGACCAAACCGGCCGCATGCCAGGTAGAGCCCTGAGTCAGGCCGTTTTTTTCAACCAGCAGAACATCTTTTTTGCCCATACGGGTCAGATGATACGCAATGGAACAGCCAACAATTCCACCGCCAATGATTACTATTTCCGCATCGCGAAGTTGCGCCATCTGGATTACCCCTGCTTGCTAAAATTTTCGTACGCTTTTTCGAATTTATCCATATAGCCGTCGGTATAGGCGACATAGTCAAAATCCAGGACTGAACTGATTTCCGACACCATGCTCCACATGGCTTCCCGCAGCAATGAGGCGCATTTCATGGCCTGGTAGCGGTGCAAGTGCTGCGCACCTAACGGGCCCTCGAAATAGTTTTCCAGCATCCCGTTTTCCTGTCGGGCGGATAGCCCGTTGTTGGTCGCCAGATTAGCCAGGTCGAATAAAGGGCTGGTAAGCCCGGCATGTTCCCAGTCAATCAACCAAAGCCTGTCGCCATCATCGATCAGGTTAGCTGCCAAAAGGTCGTTATGTCCCAAAACCAGGTCGACGGCACCGATGGCGTTTTCAAGTTGTTCGTTGCGCGCTCTAATTCGGGGCAGTTCCCCGGCCATTCGGCTAGAGTTTTCTTCCAGATAGAACGCATAGTCCCGACAAACCCGAAACGGCCAAAAGGCGCAGACCGGCCCCCGGATTGCCTTGAACGCGTCCAAATGTGTTCTTTTGATCAATTCAACAATACGCTCCAGGCCGTCTTGTTGCCTGACGTCTTCTTCGCCATAGGTCCGGCCATCTATGAATTCAGCGACGATCACCCCTGGTTCGTAATGAACGACACCCGGCGCAACCCCAACGGCGGCGGCGGCGCGATTGCAATTGTAATCGTTAATCCTGAGCACCCCATGAATGGGCACATCGCCGTTAACCCGGGCAACGTATTTTTGCCCGCCATCTTCGATTAGAAAATTTTCGTTGGAAATCCCCCCTTCAAGGGGCACCGGTTCAACCGGCCCGCTCCAGCATTTGAGATTGGCAGCAAATCGTTGAGCATCGGTCAATCGCCGGCCCCTATCTCCTGATGGAAGGTATAACCAGCCGTTCGATCCAGTTTTTAACCTCCAACTGGCGAATATCCACATTCATAACATCGTCATCGACCCCCAGCATCCATGCAATGTCGTAGCGGTCCGGATCCTGATGCAACGTCTCTAGCAAATCAACGTACGCCTCGCCGTCCTGGCGGTTCCTGAAAAAGCCAAGTTCCGTCAATTTTTCAAGGCGACACCAGCTCAGCCGAGCCATTTCATGCAGATCATATTCCGGATGGTATTGCGGTGACCAGAACACGCCGCCCTTGTGAATAACCGATACCGCCTGCACATGGGTGAAGGCGTTGGATGCCAGCAAAGTGGCCCCCGGCGGCAAGTGGGTAATTTCGTCGACATGGCTGATAAAGGCATCGAAAGTAGATGCCTTGCCTTCATACATGGGATGGGAACGGCCTTCCGGGGTCAGAGTGATTTTTCGAGCAAAGCCCATTTCCCGACCGCGCGGATTGGCCTGGACCACACCACCAGCGGCGACAACGGCAATTTGCGCCGCCCAACAACTGCCAAAACTGGGTACTTTTGCTTCGAACCCGGCACGACAAAAGTCGATTTGGTTACGAACCTCCGGGCTGCCGTCATAGGCTGTCAGGCTGCATCCTGTCCAGGCGATCCCATCGTAATCGGCAAGCCCGGCACCGCTCGGCAAGGATGTCCCAGGGTCACTTGGATAGACCACATCGCAATGGGCATCGGGTGCGTACCGGCGCAGCATTTTGGTATACAAGTCACCCGCCGTCGATGCGCCCCCCGCCGCCAACTCTTCACGTGATGCTTTAACGTAGCCATCAATGATCAGAAATCGTAATTGATCCCCCACCGTCACACTCCTTGATTTAAACTATCAATAATTCCAGGCAAGTCATTGTGATGATTGCATATTGCGTCTGCCGTCGTCATGTCTTTGTCGTCGGGCCGGGTGGCCGTAAACAACACCGCCTTCATGCCCAGCGCGTGCGGACCTTTGACATCGTTGTGGTCACGGTCCCCAATGTGGACCATATCCTCAACCGCAATGCCCAGCTGTTCGGCGGCGGCATCAAACATCGATCGATGTGGCTTGGAATGGCCGACTTCATCTGAAAAGGCAAAGGCTGTGAAGTATTGCTTTAAGTCGTGGACGCCCAGCAGATCCCGAAGCCCTGTGCCCGGAGTAACAATGGCATCGGAAACAATTGCCAGCTTGTAACGCTCGGCCAGACTGGCCAGCGCATCCTTGATGCCGGGAATGGCGTCTGGATATATATCTACCTCCATACGCCCCAGATCATCAATCACTGATTGCCGGACATCACCGGGCAGGGTTCGGCGCAGACCGCTCAACATAACATCGACCCGTTCGGCTACCGTCCAGTTGATGAAATGGCTTTTCCAGACATTATTAAAGCCCGCGTCGGCAACATCGAAGGCCAGCCTGACATCTGACAGTTCAGTCGGTTGCTGGCTGTTCAGCGCTTGCCAGACAATGTGGCGGCGTTCGTCGTATTTGCTGCGAAGCCCTTGTGCCGCGCGTTTGGGTTCGTCGGAATTATCATCGACGATGGTATCCCATAGATCGAAGGTAACTGCTTTGATCGTCATGCCAAATTCCCTTTTGTTTTTATGCCGCGATGTTGGGGCACTTGAGTACCGGCGTCAACACCGATGAGCCGTTCGTGCGTGCCGCCACGACCACGGCCAAAACGCACGAAATTTCATACGCCTCAGCCCCCCGACGAGGGCAATACCCACCCCGGAAAGATCACCCGCCAAAGGCGTCCGCATAAAGGTCGACAAGCCCCTGTATCCGGGCGCCATCACCGCTTTATCGGTCATGCCTGCCTCCCGATCATTTAAACGGATCGTCATGTTCAAGCCGCCAATCCTGAACGGCCTGCTCGCCACGACGGATCTGAAATTTGGTCATGCGGGGCATTAACCTGTCCAGCGCCTGTCTGGGATCATACAACGGGTCCAATGCCATGGCCGCGTCCCGACCGGGAAGCGCCAGCGTGTACCATTTGTAGGCCTCGACGAAATCCTTTTTGCCCGTGGACCACCCTTGTTCGAACATGGCGCCCAGCAGGTGCTGGGCAATCAAGTGTCCCTTAAACGCCGTTTTCTCAAAAAGATCGAAGGCTTCCGCGAAATCCTGGGTAACCCCAAGTCCTCGAAAGTACATCAGTGCCATGGCAAATTCGGCTTCTGGATTGTCGCTCATTTTCGCGGCCAGGCTGTACCATTCGAACGCCTGGGCCAGGCTCTGGCGAACGCCATCACCTTGTTCCAGAATCTGGCCAAGCGTGTATTGAGAACCTGTGTGCCCCTGAAGTGCGGCCTTCTTATGCCAGTGATAGGCCTGCACCATATCCTTGTCCATGCCTTGGCCAAGACGATAGGCCTCCCCCAAAGCGAAGCGAGAATTCATGTGCCCGGCCTCTGCCCGTTTTTGCATATTCTCGATTTCCGCGGACTCATCGCCCGGAACGTAGAGAAACAGCCATAAAACCAAGACAAGGGATATCACGGACAGGACAGAGGCTATCAGAATTCGCAGATATTTTCGCTTCATACCCGCGATATTAACCCAAAGTGCACAACACCAAAGACCAATTATTGCTTAATGGTATTGTGGGAATTATCGCCGACCTTGCGCTGGCTTCCGCCGTACGGGGCCGGGCGGTCGTAACAGCTGATGCTGCCAATGGTCCGATAGCACCAGACCTTGGGTGTCGGGTTAAGCTCTTCTTCTTCGCAATAGGAGCGCCCGGTGCTTTTGCGCACGCTCGAGCAATTCTTGCCACTGGAATAGGACACAAGATGGTCACTCAACGGCTTGCCTGTCGTCACCGCCGACACGCCTTCAATCGCCGCTATTGGCGGGGCCATAGCGCAGGATGAAAGGATTAACAGTCCACAAAAGGCAAGAAGGATCCGCATAAGTTCTCTTTTAAGAATTTGAGATAAAGCTGATAGCCATAAAGACTGACTCATGCATGGTTAAAACCCCGTTAATAGGCTGGACCATAGGCAATCAATGATTTAATCAAAGACATCTCATGCAAGCAGGAGAATAAGATAAATGGTTTCCACAGAGACACCGATTTGTGATTTTGGCTGGAAAGCCGTTGATTTCAACTTAAAAGGCATCGACGGCGAAACCTGGTCACTGGCCGATGCGCACGGCCCGGGTGGCACGCTGATCATGTTCATCTGCAATCATTGCCCCTATGTCAAAGCCATAACCGACCGCCTGGTCCGGGATATCAAAGAGCTTCAGGATATGGGAATCGGGGTCATCGCCATCATGTCCAATGACCCCACGGATTACCCCGAGGATTCCTTTGAAAACATGAAGGAATTTGCCAAAGACAACGACTTCAGCTTCCCCTATGTCGTTGATCCAACACAGAGAATTGCCAAAGCTTATGGCGCGGTCTGCACGCCTGATTTTTTTGGATTTAATTCCGATATGGAACTGCAATACAGGGGGCGACTTGATGCTTCCCGTAAGGAACCCGGCCCCAGCGATGCCCGCCGTGACCTGTTTGAAGCCATGAGCATGGTCGCAAAAACCGGCCATGGCCCGTCTGATCAAATCCCATCCATGGGGTGTTCGATCAAATGGATCGACGACGGGCTCTGATTTAAATTCTGCAACGTCGATATGGGGTTTGCGTTCCGTCGCAGAGATGGATATTTTAGGCCTCAGATTTACAGGCATTTCCTTGGTATTGAAGGATTTGGCCACAACATTCGTATTTGGAGTATCCCGTGGCTGAGCCCGTAGAAGACAGCATCTTTCGCGAAATCGACGAAGAACTGCGTCAGGAAAATTTCGCCAAACTGTGGAAGCAGTACGGCCATCTCATTATCGCCGCTGCAATTGCCCTGGTCGTTGGAGTTGGCGGTTATCAGGGGTGGAAGACCTATGACCTGAACAGCAGGACCACGCAGGGCGAGCGGTACGAAGCCGCTATTCAAATGGCCCGCACCGGCAGTATCGATGTGGCGCTTGATGAGTTGACTGTCCTGCATGGCGACAGCAGTTCCGGATACCGGATGCTGACCGCCTTTCAAAATGCCGGGCTGCAATCCCGCAAGGGCGATGCCACTGGCGCCGTAACAGCCTACGATCGCATTGCCCAAGACAGTGGCGTTGACGATTTATACCGGGATTTGGCCAAGCTTCTTGCCGCCACCGTTTTAATTAATTCCGAAGCGACAGATCAGGACCTTCAGACCCGCCTGCAACCATTGGATGCCGATAGCAACCCGTGGCGCCACAGCGCACGTGAATTGCTCGCCGTCGTTGCCTTGCGTAGCGGCGACAAGGCCAAGGCTCGGGACGCATTCAAGTCCCTGTCTGAAGATGCCACAGCACCACAAGGCATTAGACAACGTGCCGGGGAAATGCTGGCCGCACTTGGTGGCGAATGATCATGCTTGGTATATATCGCCCCAAGGTTCGAAACCTGATCGCCATTGCAGCGCTTGTCGTGCTGGCGGGTTGCGAGTCTTTGACAGGGCCTGGCGGCATATTCGGCGAGGATTTAGCGCCTCCGCTGGAAGGCGAGCGTATATCGATTTTGCTGAACCAGCGCTCTCTTTCACCGTCCCCTGAATTGGCCGACACACACATTCTTCTACCAGCCCCCACCCCAAATACCAGTTGGCCGCAAGCCGGCGGCTATGCCAACCATGCCATGCATCACATCACCGTCAGTGATAACCTAAATATCTTGTGGCAAGCCGACGCCGGTGCTGGCGCAACCGATGAAGTTCGCCTTGTTGGGTCACCCGTCGTATCTGGCGGGCGGGTCTTCGCCATGGATTCGGCGTCTGCCGTCGCCGCCTTTGATGCCAAGACTGGCAAACAATTATGGCGCGCCGCATTAACCCCCAAAGAAGAAGAAGGCGATGACCATATCGGCGGCGGTCTGGCCTATGAAAACGGCGTTGTTTACGCAACCACCGGCTTCGCCCAGGTGATTGCCATCAATGCCGCAAACGGTGACATAGTGTGGCGCAAACAGGTGGTCGGCCCCATGCGGGCGGCACCAACAGTGCGATCCGGTCGCGTTTTTGCAATCACCGTCGACAGTCGCCTGTATGCCCTTGACGCCAAAGACGGCAGCGAAATCTGGTCCTATTCAGGAATTTCTGAAATTTCCAGCCTGTTAGGTGGGGCCAGCCCGGCGGTCGACGCCGGGGTTGTTGTCGCCCCGTTTTCATCGGGTGAGCTGATCGCGCTCAAGGCCGAAAACGGACGTATTCTGTGGTCTGACTCTCTGTCAACGGCCCGTCGCACCGATGTGGTCTCCACAATGGCCCATATTCGCGGACGCCCGATCATTGATCGTGGCCGGGTTTTTGCGGTTTCTCATGGGGGCTTGATGGTCTCTATCGATTTACGCAGCGGTCGACGCATCTGGCAGAAGGAAATTGGTGGCCTGGCCAGTCCGTGGGTCGCCGGTGACTACATCTTCATGTTAACCAATGATTCCGAAATCGCCGCTATTTCCCGAGAAGACGGTCGCGTTTTCTGGGTGCACGGATTGGCCCAATTTGACGACCCAAAAACCAAGGACCGGCCGATTGTCTGGTCCGGACCTTTGCTGGCCAGTGACCGCCTGATCGTTGCCGGATCAAATGGTGAGGTCCAGGCGATTTCGCCTTACAATGGAAAGTACCTGGGCAAGATTGTTGTGCCATCCGGCGTTTCCGTACCGCCGGTCATTGCCGACCAGACGGTCTTTTTCCTGTCCGATAATGCATCCCTTATCGCCTATCGTTAACCCGTGGCACGTTCCACAATTTTTTGATCGCAGAATATGACCTTTACTGTCGCCATTGTCGGCCGACCCAACGTCGGAAAATCGACCCTGTTTAATCGACTGGTCGGCAAACGCCTGGCCATCGTCGATGATACTCCCGGCGTCACCCGTGACCGTCGCGAAGGTGAAGGCCGTATATCGGATCTGGTTTTCACCATTGTCGATACGGCCGGACTGGAAGATGCCCTGGATGATTCCCTGCAAGGGCGCATGCGCAAACAAACCGAAAGCGCCCTGCTCACCGCTGATGTAACCTTGATGTTGATTGATTCACGCGCCGGAGTGACGCCACTGGACGCCCACTTCGCCCAATGGATCCGCCGTCAGAACGTGCCCGTCATCCTGCTCGCCAACAAGTGTGAAGGTCGCGCCGGGGCGACCGGGCTTGGGGATTCCTACAAACTTGGCATTGGCGACCCCATCGCTATTTCCGCCGAACACGGCGAAGGCATTGGCGAACTGTACGATGCCTTGTTGCCTTATGCAGGCGATGAACGGTCTCCGCTTCAGGGCCGTACTCGCAGGCGGGACCGCCCCAAGGAACCCAAAGAATTCGAAGAAGACGTATTCGACATCGAAGACGATGCCGAAGAAGCCCGCCGCCCCATTAACATGGCGATTGTCGGTCGCCCCAACGTTGGCAAGTCAACCCTGGTCAATCACTTGTTGGGTGAAGACCGTATGTTAACCGGGCCGGAAGCCGGCATCACCCGGGACGCCATTGCATCAAGCTGGCAGTATGGAGATCGGGTCATCAAACTGGTCGATACCGCCGGTTTACGCCGTAAATCCAAAGTGACGGATAAGGTCGAAGGCCTGTCGGGGAGTGATTCCATTCGCTCGATCAAGTACGCCCAGGTTGTCGTACTGGTGCTTGATGCTGATGACATGATGGAAAAGCAAGACCTGACCATCGCCCGCAGGGTCATCGATGAAGGACGTGTGCTGATCATTGCCGTCAACAAATGGGATACGGTGACCGACCCCAAGAAGACAATTACTCGCCTGGAGGACCGGCTACAGACCTCTTTCCCCCAAGCCAAGGGCATTCCCGTAATTACCTTGTCGGCGAAGACCGGTCGTGGGACTGACAAGCTGCTGCCGGCGGTCATGAAAACCTATAACCTGTGGAACAGCCGTATACCCACAGGCCAGCTTAACCGTTGGCTCGAGACCATCATCGAACACCATCCGCCACCTTTAAGCGGCAGTGGTCGACGCATCAAACTGCGCTATATGACCCAGGCCAAGACCCGTCCACCCACGTTCGTCGTCTTTGCAAGCCGACCGGAAAGCCTGCCCGAATCCTATTCCAGGTACCTCGTTAATTCGCTTAGGGATGATTTCGAACTGGCGGGAATTCCCATTCGCCTACATACCAAAAAGGGTAAGAACCCGTACGCCGATAAATGATCAGCCGCCACCGCGGCGGAACACCCGGTCGAACAACACGAAAAACGCCGTGATTTCGTCGTCGCCATACCCTTCAAAAGTGAAGGTGACATGCGTAACAGGCAGGACGATCAGCGCAATCTTGCGCTGGCCTTGTTCGGATATGTCGATCTGCAACCGTTTTTCGCCGTCTTGGGCGATTACGCCATCGCCTGCTGTCTGGTAATTCCCCGAGCCCAGAACCCGTCCGATATCCCGATAAAAATCCGCATGGGTGAGCCCCATTTCTTTATGAAATGTTGTCTCTGCCATGAGTTTATCCGCCAGCAACAGGAGGCCAGACCGCTAGCGCGTCGCCGTCTTTCAGTTCAAGGTCATTGCGTTCGCTGGGGGCGATGTAAACTCCGTTGACCAACACCAGATGACAGTTTTCAAGGGGCACGCCATGATCCAACAAGACCGAATGCGGGCTACCCCCGTCGCCAATATCAACCTGGGCTACATTGCGTTCAGCGCTTTTTGGTAAATACTGGCCAAGCGAGGCGTAGAGTTTCAGTTCAATTTTCATCGCAAAATCAATTTCTGGTACACGCGATATAAGCCTCGACGATGGCGTTAGGGTCGGCGATCAATTTTTCTTTCCAGACACCCAGGCGAACCCGCGTCTGAATCAATCCCCGCAGGACGCCGATATTATCGGTCCGGCCCAGGCACACGGCCCCAACCATGACATCACCTTTGAACTGCAACAGCGTATAGCGGAATTTTTCTTCATCCAGTCGGTGTACACTGTCGCCGCCTTCGACGCCTTGCCAAAGTCCGAACGAAAATGAAATCAGGCCCAGGGTATCCAGAACGTTCATGTTGAGGCTGCCTTTATAAAGGCCGTCCTTGCCTGCCATGTTAAGCGCCGCGACGCGACCGTGTTCAACGGCCGTAGGCTGAATGGCATGAACATCCCAACCGCCAGTCGAAAAATCAGGCCCCTGAGCCACATCGCCAGCGGCGTAGATATTATCGACTGTACTTTTAAGGTGGTTATCAACCTTGATGCCCAGATCGGTTTCAACGCCGCTGCCAGCAAGAAATTCAACGTTTGAGCGCACACCCGTGGCCACGACGACCAAATCGGCGGCAATGGTATCGCCGTTATCGATGCTGACACGAAGTTTATCGCCGTCCTGGCTTACCTCCGATACGCGCGCCGACGTCCTGACGTTGACGTTCTGTTTCTCGCACCACTTCTTGATCAGGTTACCCGCAGTCTGGTCCATCATGCGCGGAACCATGCGGTCTTCGGCCTCGACCACGGTCAGGTTGGCACCGGAACGCGCCAGGGCCTCCATAATAATACAGCCGATGAAACCGGCGCCCATAAGCACAACGTCTTTGCCCTCGCCGGTCAACTTCGCGATGTTGCGTCCATCTTCCAATGTCCAGCAATGATGCACACCCGGCAAATCAAGTCCTTCCACCGGAGGTTTGATAGCGTGGGACCCGGTCGCCACCAGCAATTTATCGTATGCGATTTCCTCGCCGCCCTTAAGGGTCAGTGCCGACTTTTCAGGCGACACTGTTTCGGCTTCTCCCTGAACATACGTGATGCCCAGGCCTTCATAATGATTTTCGTCTTTGCGCAGATAGGTCCCTTGTTCGGCAACCTTGCCAATCAGAAAATACGGGATGGCCATACGGCCGTAGGGCGGATCAGGTTCATTCCCAACCAGCACCACGCTGCCAGCCGGGTCGATCTGGCGCAGGGTTTCGGCGGCGGTGACGCCGGCGGGGCCGGCTCCAACGATAACGTATTGCATGCGCTTCAAGCTTTCAGTCGCAAAAGGGAAATCCGCGCCCCCGTAATCAGGAGCGCGGATTTAGTCTCAAAGTGCCGGTTACAGGTTCAACCGGGCCAGTGTTTCATTGGAAGGAACACCTTCAGGCGTCCATCCCCGAAGTTCATAATATTCCGGCAACATCTTGCCCAATTCACTAACCTTGCCTTTGGCTGGCCCCGTTTTGGCCGCTTCTTTCAAAATGCGTTCAGGAAGTGAGTCATCGGCGCCGGTGAAGCCCGCATCAAGATTGAACTGACGTTCCAGGTTCCAGATACGCTCGCCAAGGTCAAGCAGGCTTTCCGCAGTCCAATCCCCTTCCAGGTCGGCATCGATCATCGGTGTGATGTCATCGAGCGACAGGGCAAAGGTGGTGAAAATGCAGGTACCAGAGGAATCGACCACGGCCGTGACATCCTGAAACGCCTTGACCAGACCGGCCTTGCCATCAGATGTCAACGGATCGGTTTTTTCCGGAATACCCAGGATTTCAGACGAAACCGTGTAGCTGCGCAAGTGGCAAGCGCCGCGATTTGACGTGGCATAGGTCAGGCCCATGCCCTGGATACCG
>Ga0316204_10005221_pt1 | contig 21853 bp, 14 predicted proteins | sample 6monrhotite_MG_2_FD_205661 | JGI IMG/M metagenome (GOLD analysis project Ga0316204, IMG submission 205661) | Microbial mat bacterial communities from mineral coupon in-situ incubated in ocean water Damariscotta River, Maine, United States -... | ecosystem: Environmental > Aquatic > Marine >... | reverse complement strand
TTTTTTATCAGTACCTACAGAGCTTTTTTATTCCCCTCAGCGAGTCATTTTATTGGCTTGCAATATCTTAATAAGACGGTGTTTTTTCGTTTGTATTTTAACAGTTGATTCTATCAAACAGTTTAATAGTTCCCCGTTTGATAGTTTTTTTATCAGAATGAAAATATACTTATTTATCGGCTATAAATCAATGTTTTACATTTTATTAGCAAAATTACTTACTGCAAGTGTTGCACTGTTTGATAGTTTTTTTAGAATTTCCCTCTATTCTGACGCACGTATTTTAATATATTATTTCGTTAATTTTCAGTAGCTTAACAGTTACAATTAAAGTTAACCCTTGATCAAAGATCAAGGTGTTTGATAGTTTTCTTAGATATAATTGTAAACCTCACTTGATTCCTCCAGCAATTAGTACTACTCTTACAAGTAGTGCAACTATGGAGATATAAATTATGGATGATATTCCCATTCAAGTCGATCATTCCTCTGAACGCTTTATTGATCGTTTAAGATTATTTATTCGCGCTAGAAACCTTGCATACGCGACAGAAAAAACCTATGTCTCCTGGGTGTTGAGGTTTATTCACTATCATAAAAAAAGACACCCAAAAGACATGGGAGAAACAGAAATCGAGTCATTTTTAAACTATCTCGTTTTACAACGTTACTGCTCTAAATCGACTCAACGAACGGCTCTTAATGCCTTAATATTTTTATTTGTAAAATTCCTTCAACGTGACGATATAGGGACTTTAAATTTTAAATCATCAAAACGCCACCCAAGAATTCCTGTTGTTTTCACTCATGAAGAAGCAATGATTGTAATTAGTAATTTGAACGGCAAACACAAGTTAATGGCTTGTTTTATGTACGGTACAGGATTACGAATATCGGAATTAATTAGGCTACGAGTCAAAGATATAGACTTTGGAATGAATCAAACCATTGTTAGAGACGGTAAAGGCAACAAAGACCGGATTACTTTATTACCAGAAAAATTAATCACTCAACTGGAGGATCAAATAACGGAAGTGGCACTGTTACACAAACAAGATCTTAGAGATGGTTATGGTGAAGTCTATTTACCAAACGCATTGTGTCGCAAATACAAAAACGCACCAATAGAACTAAAATGGCAGTATCTTTTCCCATCAACAGTAATTAGTACCGATCCTCGAAGTGGTGATAAACGCCGTCATCATATTAACAAAGCGACCTTATCCAGGCAAATTAATATTGCTATCAAAGAATGTAAAATAAACAAAAAGGCATCGAGCCATACTTTTCGACATACATTCGCTACTCAACTATTATTAAAAGGATATGATATTCGAACCGTCCAAGAACTGTTAGGTCACGCGGATGTAGCCACTACTGAAATTTATACTCACGTAATTAAACAAGCAAATGGTGGTGTAAAAAGCCCAATAGATTGTTAAATTTACACCCACCTCTCTATTAAGCAAATTGAGCGCCCGCAAATTTACTGACCTGAATTTACAGATTTGTTATTCAACTCTCGCAAACGTATTCGCTGTTGTTTTTTCATTTCTTTTCGCTCAACTAAATGACGCTCAACTTCTCCGCCAATATGCTGCTCTCCCCTAGCGTTTGCTAATTGAGTTTGCTTTTCTCTTTCTTGATAACGAGCCTTTTGTTCTGGCGTACTTTTGTTATAACAATATGGGCAACTAACGCCTTGTTCGAAAAATTCACTTTGTTGATCTTCTTTGGTAATTGGCATTCTGCAAGCATTACATTGGTGATAACTTCCAGGTTTTAAGTCATGATCGACTGTTACACGATCATCAAAAACAAAACACTCTCCTTGCCATGCAGTGTGCTCTTTAGGCACTTCTTCTAAATATTTTAATATGCCACCTTTTAAGTGATAAACCTCTTCAAACCCTTGCTGTTTTAGATAGGCAGTAGATTTTTCACAACGAATTCCGCCAGTGCAAAACATGGCTACTTTCTTGTGTGTTTGTGGCGATAAATGGCTTTTGACGTAATCTGGAAATTCTCTAAAAGACTCGGTATTGGGATTGATTGCATGTTCAAACGTGCCGACCGCATATTCATAATCATTTCGAGTATCGACCAATAAAACGTCAGGATCTTTAATTAAATCGTTCCAATCTTTTGGATCTACATAAGTTCCTACTACCTTTCCAGGATCGATATCTTCAACCCCCATAGTGACAATTTCTTTTTTCAATTTAACTTTAGTACGTTTGAACGGTTTATCTTGCGAAACTGATTCTTTGACAACAATTGAATCTAGTCCTGGTTGTTTCTCTAACCACCCTAAAAGCTGGTCGATCGACTCACGCGAACCTGAAACAGTGCCATTAATACCTTCATGAGCAAGCAACAGTGTACCGCAAATATCATGTTGCTTCATAAATCCGAGCAGTGGTTGACGAATAGATTGGTAGTTTTCAAGCGCAACAAATTTATATAGCGCGCAGACAATATAAGGTAAAGAAACTTGAGACATAGAGTATTTCCTTCAGCTAACTAGAACGTAAATCTAGTGCTTGGTTTGGTGTAGAGTAGCATAGGTTAATAATTAACCAGCGCATTATAATCGAATGCCGAATCATATCAAGTGATTAGCATTTTCATTAGCTTTCACAGTCGGACTAAATGTTATAATGGATCGTATAAATGACAACAATAGTAAAATTTAAGCTATGAACAACACAAGATCACCCGAACTCCTCGCTCCAGCTGGTTCACTAAAACATATGCGTTACGCTTTTGCATACGGAGCGGATGCTGTTTATGCAGGACAACCGCGTTACAGTTTGCGAGTTAGAAACAACAGTTTTAATCTTGAAAATCTTAGCATCGGGATCAAAGAAGCACAATCGATAGGTAAGCAGTTTTTTGTCGCAGCCAACATAGCCCCTCATAATGCTAAAGTAAAAACATTTATTAAAGATATTGAACCCGTCATTAATATGAAACCAGATGCATTAATCATGTCAGATCCAGGTTTAATGATGATGGTGCGAGAAAAATGGCCTGAGACAGTGATTCACCTTTCTGTACAAATGAATACTGTTAACTATGCGGCAGTTAAGTTTTGGCAATCGATGGGCGTCAAACGTGTTATTTTGTCACGCGAGTTATCACTCGACGAAGTCGCCGAAATCAGGCAACAATGCCCCGATATTGAACTTGAAGTATTTGTCCATGGCGCACTTTGCATTGCTTATTCCGGACGATGTTTATTGTCTGGATATTTTAATCATCGCGATCCGAATCAAGGCACATGTACCAATGCATGCCGCTGGGGATATGACGTTCATCAAGCGGAGCAACAAGACAATGGCGATATTCAAATAGTCTCTCCCAATGATAATCAGCCCGAACAAAAAACAGGTTCAGAACCAGAAAAAGTCACCGCTACCGGTGTCGGACAAATAACTGACAAAATGGTTTTGGTTGAAGAAAAACAGCGACCCGGTGAATATATGCCAATGTATGAAGATGAAAACGGCACTTACATATTTAATTCTAAAGATCTACGCGCTATCCAACACGTAGAAAAACTCATTGATATTGGCATTGATTGTTTGAAAATAGAAGGTCGAACAAAATCTTTTTACTATGCCGCACGAACCTCACAAGCTTATAGACAAGCGATCGATGACGCAGTGGCAGGAAAACCTTTTAGTATAAAGTTAATGGATGATTTACAAGGCATGGCAAATAGAGGATTTACTGAAGGTTTTTTTCGACGTCATGTTCATGATGATTATCAGAATTATTTAAATGGTAGCCCTGAACAACACCATCAAAAATTTATCGGCGAAGTGATTGATAGTCGCAAGGGCGAAATTCTTGTTGACGTGAAAAATAAATTTCAAATTGGCGATCACATTATATTTATGTCACCTGCCGGAGATATTCGGGTACCACTTGAATCAATGACTAACCGATATGGTGGAGAAATAATCGTCGCACCAGGCTCTGGACATCAGGTGTGGATACCAAAACCACAAGACTATTCATCTGATATGGGATTGTTAATAAAAGACATGACAAATCAATAAAGTTTATCTTATTCAGGAAAATAAAATATAAATCAAAATAAATGTTAGTAACATAAACCCAGAAATAAATTGCCAAAACAAAGCTTGGCTTTTGTCCTTTTTATAAGAAGGATCATCTAATAAATAATCAGGATTAGGATGATGGAGATCTTCTAAAAATTTATCAATTGATGAGTAACGTTTTTCAAGATCAAAATCAACACCACGCTCTAAAGCTCTATCAAACCAAAGAGGAATAACCGGATTAAACTGATTAGCACTTCTATATCTTAAGCGATCGTAATCTAAAGCGGACTGGCACTCTTCGATCGCATTACCGTAAGGTAACTCTCCAGTAAATAGCTCATAAGTGATGGTTGCCAGTGCATATAAATCTCCCTGAACACCAGAATTCATTCCCATTAAATATTGCGGATCTGAATAGCTTGCAGTACCCAGCGCACCTTCATGTTCCAGAGGACGAAATATTTCTGCGATACCTGCAACATAAACCGAACCAAAGTCTATTATTTTTACCGTACCATCTTCTGCGATCATTACATTTCCCGGCTTAAGATCCTGGTGCATTGTTTCTTGATTATGAAAGGCTTGCAATCCTTTTGCAACCTGTTCAATAATTTTTATTGCTACTTTAGGTCTTGGAAACGGATTTTTTTTCATCCAAACTTCGAGTGTTTCTCCTTTCACATATTCCATAAGATAATATAAAAAATTTCGCTTACGGTTTTGCCTTAGCGTTTTAACAATATAGGGATTATTGATCCGTTTTCCGATCCATTCTTCTTGTATAAATCGGTCAATATAAGACGTATCATTTTCAAAATTTATAGATGGTGTTTTCATAACAACTACTTCACCAATATCTTGATCTTCAACTAAATAGAGTTGACTTCGACTACTGGCAAATATTTCTTTAAGCACTTTAAAACCATCGATAGTCATTCCAGCCTCTAACTCCGGAGGAAAAGGTAATCGAGTTAATTGCGTATTAAAATCATTTAAACTTTGTTTGGGTAAAGATTCGACTTCTAAAATAATACAACTAATATTGTCATCGCTTTTGTTTTCTTTGGCTAATTCAACGATGCTTTTTGCTCGTTCTTGAACCGGCATTGTCAATTTTAATTGGTTGATCAATTCTTCTTCTGAAATAAAATCATGTACCCCATCACTTGTTAGTAAAAATACATCTCCTTTTTTTAGGTTTATTTTAGAATAGTCAATATTTAAACGACTATCCATACCAACAGCTCGTGCTAAAATACTTCGCCCCTTACCGATCATCGCAGTATGGTCATGGGTTATTTGCTTTAATTTCTCACCAATTAATTGATAAATTCGGCTATCTCCTGCATGAAAAATATGAGCAATTTGAGACTTTATAATCATGCCACTAAACGTGCATAAGTATCCTTTTTCTTCGTTAGAAAATTCATGGCTTTTTCGATATAGCTTCAAGTTAATTGCCGTTAAAATCTTTTGTCCGGCATGACTGACAGACCAAGTATCTGGCGTTTTGAAATAATCGGTAATAAAATTTGTAACGGCTGTTTCACTTGCCTCTTTTCCTGCTTCAGCACTACTGACTCCGTCTGAAAGAGCGAGAGCGATACCTTTATTTTCAAGTTGATGATCATCATCGGGCACAAAGCTATCAATAAAATCTTCATTTTGCTCTTTTTCACCTTTAATGGAGTTGCTTCCAATGTTGACTTTTAATAATGATGAAACGTCTGATTCAAGTCTTGATTTATCAGCTGTTGTTGTTTGATTGTCATCTTTAATATTTGTCATAACTTAACTCTCAAATATTGATAAGTTGGAGTATAACAAAAAGCCTCTGTTAAAGAGGCTTAAATTGATACCTAGTAGATCCAATATGACTATTACTCCACATCAATTAAATGCACACTACCATCTGGCATAATTTCAGCCATTTGACCTTTAGGCTCATCAATAAACCAGCAGAATGAAAAGATAATAATAGCTGATGCCGCTATGACATAAAAGAAAGTACTGTAATCAACAAAAGATAAAACTGTTAAATAAGTTACTGCGCCAACATTCCCATACGCGCCTGCCATACCTGCGATTTGCCCGGTCATTCTCCGCTTAACCAGTGGTACGATGGCAAACACAGCTCCCTCTCCAGCTTGCACGAAAAAGGAACAACACATAGTAGCGATAACCGCTAAAGGTATCCACCACGTGCCATTAATATTGCCGAGCACAAAATAACCGATCGCAAGCCCACCAATCAATATCATTAGACTTTTACGACGACCAAATCTATCACTAAACCAACCGCCTGTTGGTCTCGCTACTAAGTTCATAAAAGCAAATCCCGACCCGAGCAGTCCCGCTTGAACAGCGCTTAAACCTTCAAAAGTATCAAGAAAATATAAAGGTAACATAGAAACTACCGCAAGCTCGGAGCCAAAAGTTACGAAATAAGCAAGGTCTAAGATAGCGACTTGCTTAAATTTATATTTTTCTAAATCAGAGACTCCATTCTTTAAATTATCTTTATTTACTTGGTAGATTGCGTATGTTTGATACATAAAAAGAACTGTTAAAGCAATCCACATAATATACATAGTTTGAGTAGTTAGAAGTGAAACACCTGCGGGAGATAACTTCCATGATAAAACTGCTAAAGCTAAATACATCGGAACATTCATTAACAAATAAAAATAGAAATCACCTCTGCTAGTCACCTCCAACCCACCAGATTTTTTGGGTTTAAAATAAGTCGAACCTTTAGGGGTATTTCGTGCAGCAGTGTAGAAAAATAATCCGTAAAGCCCCGCTATAACACCAGTTAAACCGAGCGCATATCTCCAACCGTCGTCACCACCAAACATTAATGCGATAGTTGGTAAACTCATTGCACCAGCCGCAGAACCAAAATTACCCCAACCACCATAAATACCTTCTGCAATACCCACTTGTTTAGCAGGAAACCACTCTCCAACCAATCGTATACCGATAACAAAACCAGCACCGACAAATCCAAGTAAAAAACGAAACAAGGCAAGTTGCTCATAACTATCAGCCATCGCAAAACCAATACAAATAAAGCTCGATATAACCAACAACCCACTATAGATAATGCGTGGACCAAACTTATCGACCAGTATGCCTATGATAATGCGCGCCGGTATAGTTAACGCAACATTCAATATTAATAACGCTTTAACTTGCGGCGTTGAGAGACTAAATGCCTCTTTGATAAACACCATTAAAGGCGCATGAGAGAACCACACAACAAACGAAAGAAAAAAAGCAAACCAGGTAATATGCAGCGTTTTTATTTTTGGATCTTTAAAATTAAAAATATTCAATGAAGTATTTGTTGACATCATCATTCCCCTTCTAGGTAAAATAAATACCTGACCAACTAAGATATAAAATGTTAATTATTTCGCCAGCGATAGTGTAGCAGGATGTTTTATAAAAACCTGATCTAAGTCAAATGAGTGTTATAAATAGCCGAATTGTCTCTTATAAAGGCATTTTTACTACCACTAAAGTGATAGCATGTACTACCGAAGTGATAGTCATTTTTTTGAAAATTTAAGTAATAATCACAGAAATAGAGTCATCGATTTCATGCTAAAATATTTCTAGCATCACTTCCTGGCTCACTAAATGGGGTACAAATGGATTATCAAACAACACAAGCGCGCCGAGTACTGTTTATGGCAACACTCGCTTTTGCCGCTAATTTTTCTGTTTGGACTTTGTATGCTGTCATGGGGATCTCCATCCAGGATTCCTTGAATTTGTCTGCAACTGAATTTGGATTTTTAGTCGCAGCTCCGATGTTAACCGGTGCTATTTTGCGGTTTCCTATTGGCTTATTGTGTGAAATAGTCTCGACTCGAAAACTTTTTATTACTCAGATGCTGGTTATCATACCAGCGATTTTTGCTCTACAGTGGGTAGATACTTATCGTGGTTATATTTTTATTGGTTTTTTGATCGGTATTTCCGGGGTGTCTTTTACTATTGGTATTCGTTATGTTTCCGCCTGGTTTGAAAGCAGGCAACAAGGGTATGCCATGGGTATTTTTGGCGCTGGAAATGCAGGCGCAGCAATTACGCTCGCTCTTGCTCCACAAATTATTAATTATTGGGGCTGGGATTCGATTGGGATCTTTTATTCAATCGGTATGCTAGTGATGGTGTTACTGTTTATATTTATTGCTCCAGAAGAAACGCGTTACATGATGAAACGTCGCAATATAAGCATAGAGTACCACCTTAAACCTCTCAAAGAAATTCAAGTTTGGCGTTTTGGTTTATATTATTATTTTGTTTTTGGTAGTTTTTTAGCTTTAATATTGTGGTTACCACAATATTACATGAGCGCTTACAAACTTGATTTAGAAACAGCTATGTTTTTGACTTTAATTTTTGTTTCTTCTTCAAGTATGGTTAGAGCGCTTGGTGGCTGGTTTTCTGATCGTTATGGAGGGCGTACTGTAAACTGGAGCGTCTTTTGGGTGTGCTTAGTTTGTTTGTTTTTTTTGAGTTATCCTCCGACCACTATGACTATTCATGGCGTTGAAAAAGATGTTAATTTATTTATCGAAATTAATGTATGGGTATTTACTTTTCTTATTTTTATCATAGGTATCGCACAAGGTTTTGGAAGAGCGAGTGTGTACAAAATTATTCAAGATCATTATCCCGACCACATGGGAAGTGTTGGTGGAACTGTTGCAACTATTGGCGCACTAGGTGGTGTTACCTTGCCGGTTATGTTTGGCGTCGCAGTCGATTTTGTCGGAATTCATACTGCTTGCTTTATGCTATTATATGGGGTACTAGCACTTTGTATGGCAGTAATGTATTTTTCAATGAAAGCTGAACAACACAAGAAATTAATACGCGATGCCATTGCCAATAATTTTCTCGAAAAATAAATCCATTGTCAATGCAGGTAAATTATCAACACAGGCAGTTCTTAATGTGATATTTTATTTTCGACCGCCCATACCGCAGCCTCTACTCGAGTTTTTAGTGCTAGTTTTCTGAGCAAATTTTTTACATGAACTTTTACGGTGCCTTCCGTAATTCCAAGTTTATTGGCAATCCTTTTATTACTATTTCCCCCAGCTACAGAACGAAGAATTTCAAACTCCCTCTGAGTTAATTTGTTAATGGGATTGGTATTGTTAGAAACTTGTAAAGAGCGTGCAACAACTTGCGCAAGCGCTTCACTTAAAACCAATTCTCCAGTTAAAGCTCGATTAATTTTATCAATCAGTTCCTCAGGCTCAGAATCTTTTAATAAATAACCATCGGCACCAAACTTGAGAGATTGAACAACATCCGTTTGATTATCTGAAACAGAAAAAACAATGACTTTAGCAACTAACTCTGTCCGTTTAAGTGCTATTAACGTGTCGATGCCGCTCAAGCCTTTCATATTAAGATCTAACAAAATCAAATCGGGTTCATATTTAACACTCAAGGTGATCGCTTCTTCACCAGAACTCGCTTCAGCAATTACTTCCAAATTATCTTCAAGAGAGATCAATTGCGCTACTCCTTTACGTAACATCGGATGATCATCCACTAAAATAAGTTTTGCTTTGTTCATTATGTTTCTCTTTTTAAAATTCAAATAAAACCCGAGTGCCTTTTGGTTTTCTTGCTTGTAGTACAATTTCACTCTGCAGTGATTTAGCCCTTTCCTGCATAATAATTAAACCAAAATGCCCGTGTTCTTGCGGTATGTCATTTATACCAATACCATCATCCCATACTTCCACTTTGATTTTATTATTTTGATATTTAAGTTCAACTCCGGCAGTGGATGCATTAGCATGTCGATGTGTATTAGATAATGCTTCACGCACAATTTGCAGTATGTGTATTTCTTGATTTGCGGACAAACAGTTTTCTGGTAAATTGAATTTAAGCTCAATTTTGTACTGGCATTTTTCTTCAAACTCCACGACGGTTCCTTGCAAGGCATTTATCAACGAAGGCTCATCTAATTTCAATCGAAATGTCGTTAGTAACTCTCTTAACTGTTGATATGCCGCATTTAATCCTTGCTTTATATCAGCAACCGTTTCAAAGATATTTTCTTGACTACTCTTCTTTTGCATTTTACGTGTTAACAGACTCATTTGCACTTTTAAATACGACAAAGATTGAGCTAAAGAATCATGCAGTTCACGAGCAATAATTGCACGTTCTTCAACGATTAACAGTAGGTTTTCGAAGTTTCGTCGTTGCTCAAGATCGATCGCAATAGCCACAATATCTGCCATTGCTTGTAGCATTTGCGTTTGCCAGGTTTCTGGTTGCGCCTGTATTGGAATATGCCAAATGATAAAGCCATATTGTTGATTAGGCTTTTCCAAAGGAAATTTTAGTTGCTTAAAACAGAATGTTTGCTGTGGTTGCACAATATCAATTAACAAAGAATTAGCATCTTGAGTGTTTCGTTCAATTGTAATTTTTCCTAAGTCAAGAGCTACTTCTAGTTCATTAATAATATGTTGAACGATTTCTTGATAATCATTACTCGCCAATTTACTCGCAGCTTGGTACAACACCTGTAATGAACGATTACTATGGGTTAATGCTTTAGTTTTAGAATCAACTCTTTGTTCATAGTCTTGATAAGTCAGCTCCAACTCTTGAGACATTCGATTGATCGTTCGCGCTAATACGCCTAGTTCATTATCTCCTTCATAAGTCGCTTTTATGCTAAAGTCGCCCTTTCCTGTTTTTTCTGCCACCGTCACTAATTGTTTTAGCGGTGCGATAAACGTTCGATTTAGCTTAAACAAAACAATAAAAACAATCGTTATTAAGGCGAAAAGGCTAATACCTTGAATGAGTCTCAACAAAGTCAGTTTTTTCTCCGAACCATATTGCAACAAGGTGACCAGTTTATCAATTTCAACGGTAAATTGATCAAATATTAAAGCGCTTTGCTGTAACGAAGAACTTTTAATACTTACCGTTTTAAGATTCTGCCACAAGGCTAATATAACTTGATATTGTTTCTCAATTGCCTCGTTCTTACGGGCATTACTAAGCCCTCCTTCAAACAAGTGATTAATTCTTTTTTCGAAGTCGGCGATCTCTTTTATAACTGATACAGAATAAATATCATTTTGTAACGGCTCTTGCTGTTCTCTTTTATCAAGATTGGCTATCACAAAAGCCCTAGATATTCGCATGGCTTGCATTCTAAGCGCACCCGCTTGGTTGATTTGTGCCGCATCACCACTTAAGTTTTCTGAAACAAGCATCGATGCAACCATACCGACCACACCTAGCATTATAATAATGGTCATGATTTGTCCGGCTCGAGCGATGATTGATGAGCTTGATGAAACGTTCTGCTCTATCTCATCCTCATTCATCTTCGCTTGTTGTGGCGACTGAGTGATGCCCTGTTCTATCATTCTTTTCTCTTATGGATTGATGAGTGTTGTTGGGAATACAACTTAAATAATAGCTAACTACTACCAAAGAACCTCATGATACCACTACCACTTGTCAAAAATAAGTACGTCAAAAAAACACCAATATAAACAGGCACTTATAAATTAACCGCTACTACCTCTTTAGTAGTAGCAAGCGCTTTTTTATAAAAAATCAAGTTCAAAACGCTTGATCCAGATCAAGATCAAACAGCACTAGGTTGTTAATCTGCCGCTACAATCTCGAAATTATAAACGCATTGCTCGATCAACTTACATAACAACTTTTAGATTGAGTTGAAATTGCAAATTAGTCATTGCTTAATGCTAGCTCACCAAACTAGCTCACACCATTGGAGTAAATAATGTCAGATATCAAAAAATGGGATGTTGAAGATCCTGAATTTTGGGAATCAGAAGGAAAAAAGATCGCAAATCGCAACCTTTGGATTTCAATCCCAAGTTTACTTACAGGATTCGCCGTATGGTTATATTGGGGAATTATTACCGTGCAAATGTTAAACCTTGGTTTTCCATTTGCTAAGTCTGAACTATTTACATTAATGGCGATTGCCGGTCTGACTGGTGCAACACTAAGAATACCGAGCAGTTTTTTTATTCGGCTTTGTGGGGGACGTAATACTATCGTTTTTACCACGGCTCTATTAATGCTACCTGCAGTCGGAGCAGGCATTGCACTTCAAGATCAAAACACACCTTTATGGGTTTTCCAATTATTAGCGCTTCTCTCCGGATTTGGTGGCGGTAATTTTGCGTCCTCTATGTCCAACATTAGTTTTTTCTTTCCAAAAAAACAACAGGGCTTGGCACTTGGGTTAAATGCGGGATTAGGAAACTTTGGTGTGACTACCATGCAAATTCTTGTACCGCTAGTAATGACTTTTGGCGTGTTTGGCGGCGATTCAATGATCTTACAAAATACCAGCGGCACTCTAATTGGAAAAATACCTGCAGGAAGTGAAACTTGGATTCAAAATGCTGGATTCATTTGGTTATTATTTTTAGTTCCTCTTGCATTTATCGGTTGGTTCGGGATGAACAATATAAAAGCAAGCCATGTGTCACCTAATATTGGTAATCCAATTAGTGCAATTTCAAAAATAATCTTGATGTTATTGATCGGATTTTTAACCGCCGCGTTTGGATTATGGTTACTGTTACCTGAAGCCGCCAATGGCTCTGGTTTTGGTATTCCCAAAGAAATTGTTTTGGTGATTGTTGTCGTTCTCACCGTTTACGCGTTGAAGTTTTTGCCTGGCGGAATTGGTGAAAGTTTAACCCATCAATATAAAATTTTTAATAACAAACATACTTGGTCAATGAGTGTTATTTATACTATGACTTTTGGATCGTTCATCGGTTATTCAGCCGCATTTGCTTTGGCTATTAAAGTAATATTTGGTTATCAACACATAATGGTTGACGGTGTCATGACTCACGAAACGATTAATAACAATGGTCCGAGCGCATTGATGTACGCTTGGATGGGTCCCTTTATTGGCGCGCTTATTCGACCGGTTGGAGGATGGATTGCGGACAAAATGGGCGGTGCTAAAGTGACTCAAATCGTTTCAGTTGTTATGGTAGGAAGCGCACTTGGTGTCGCCTACTATATGAAAGCTGCATATAACTCTGCAACACCAGAAGAGTTTTTTGTTCCATTCTTTGTATTATTTTTGTTGTTATTTGCTGCTACAGGTATTGGTAACGGCTCAACTTTTCGTACTATCGCAATGGTGTTTGATAAAGAACAGGCCGGACCGGTACTCGGATGGACTTCCGCTATCGCAGCCTACGGGGCATTTTATATTCCTAAAGTTTTTGGTGAGCAAATTAAAGCGACTACTCCAGAAAATGCGCTTTATGGATTTGCAATATTCTATGGTGTTTGTATTGTAATCAACTGGTGGTTCTACCTTAGAAAAGGCGCAGAATTTCATAATCCATAATGAAGCCCCCTCTCCCTCTCCCCATCCCTTCCCTTGGAAGGAAAGGGTTGGGGAGAGGTCAAAATTATTTGGTTTTTAATTTACAACAGAATTTAAGATAAATATCCTATTAAACGGAGAAAATAAATGAGTCAATTTTTGGATCGCTTACAGTTTTTTAAAAAGAAAACTGGTGAGTTCTCAGACGGTCATGGTGAAACCACCAATGAAAGTCGTGAATGGGAAAATAGTTATCGCCAGCGCTGGCAACATGACAAAGTGGTACGCTCTACTCACGGAGTCAATTGTACGGGCTCTTGTTCTTGGAAAATTTATGTTAAGAATGGATTAGTCACCTGGGAAACCCAGCAGACGGATTATCCTAGAACACGCCCTGACCTACCAAATCATGAACCGCGTGGCTGTCCTCGTGGTGCGAGTTACTCTTGGTATTTATACAGTGCTAATCGACTAAAATATCCGAAGATCCGTAAGCCTTTAATGAAGCTTTGGCGTGAAGCTCGTAAAACGATGGAACCAGTAGAAGCTTGGGGCTCAATTGTTGAAGATAAAGAAAAAGCTGAATCCTATAAATCCAAGCGCGGTCTTGGCGGTTTCGTTCGATCTAGTTGGGATGAAGCGAATGAAATGATTGCTGCGGCAAATGTTTATACTGCGAAGCAATATGGTCCAGACAGAATTATTGGCTTCTCGCCTATTCCTGCAATGTCTATGGTTTCCTACGCAGCGGGCTCACGCTACTTATCGCTAATTGGCGGGGTATGTTTGAGTTTTTACGATTGGTATTGTGATTTACCTCCGGCTTCTCCACAAGTTTGGGGCGAGCAAACTGACGTACCCGAATCTGCCGATTGGTATAACTCAAATTATATTATTGCTTGGGGTTCTAACGTTCCTCAAACTAGAACACCTGATGCTCACTTTTTTACTGAAGTTCGTTACAAAGGTGCAAAAACTGTTTCTATAACGCCTGATTATGCCGAAGTATCTAAACTAACTGACGAGTGGTTGAATCCAAAACAAGGCACTGATGCGGCACTTGGCATGGCATTTGGTCATGTTATTTTGCGTGAATTCCATTTGGAGAATCCAAGTGAATACTTCACCGACTACGTGCGTCGATATACAGATTTCCCCATGTTAGTTACTTTAGAAAAATACGATGACGGTTCGTCTCCAGCTAACGGCTCTTTTAAATCGACTCGTTTCTTAAGAGCATCTGATCTAGCTGGCGACCTAGGACAAGAAAATAATCCAGAATGGAAAACGGTTGCGATTGATGAAAATTCTGACTCAATGGTCTCACCACAAGGTTCTATCGGTTATCGTTGGGGTGAAAAAGGTAAATGGAATATCGAGGCTCGCGAAGGTAAAGACGGCAAAGAAACAAAATTACAGCTTTCTTTAATTGGTGCCAATGATAAAACTAGTAGTGTTTCTCCAGTAGCTTTCCCTCATTTTGCGGCAGATGGTTCAAATAGCCATTGGGACGCATGTGATCAAGAATCGATCCAAATCAGAAACGTACCAACGAAAACGATTACTGGCGCTGACGGTAAAGAATATTTAGTTGCAACAGTTTATGATTTAATGATGGCTAATTATGGTCTAGATCGTGGACTTGGTGGCGGCAATGTTGCGTCTAGTTTTGATGATGACATTCCGTTTACTCCTGCATGGCAAGAAAAAATTACAGGCGTTTCTCGCGACAAAGTGATCCGTATTGCCCGTGAATTTGCAGACACTGCAAATAAAACAAAAGGTAAATCAATGATCATTGTCGGCGCGGCAATGAACCATTGGTACCACATGGATATGAATTACCGCGGCTTAATCAATATGCTAATGATGTGCGGTTGTGTCGGTCAGTCTGGAGGTGGTTGGGCGCATTATGTAGGACAAGAAAAATTGCGCCCACAAACGGGCTGGTTACCATTAGCATTTGGTTTGGATTGGTCTCGTCCTCCTCGTCAAATGAATGGTACTTCGTTTTTCTATAATCATTCTTCACAATGGCGACACGAAAAAGTCAGTATTCATGAAGTGCTCTCTCCACTTGCTGATAAAAATGATTTTTCTGAACACATGCTTGATTACAATATCAAAGCAGAACGAATGGGTTGGCTGCCATCCGCTCCACAGCTAAATCGAAATCCTTTACAAATAACAAAAGATGCAGAAGCCGCTGGTATGGAGCCAAAAGATTATGTGGTGCAAGAATTAAAAAATGGTAATTTAAAATTTGCCGCAGAAGCACCGGATGCGCCCGAAAACTTCCCTCGCAACATGTTTATTTGGCGTTCTAATTTGTTAGGCTCTTCCGGTAAAGGTCATGAGTACATGCTCAAATATTTGTTGGGTGCAAAAAAACACGGCGTGATGAATGAAGATGCTGGAATGGTTGACGGAATAAAACCTGAAGAAGCGGAATGGGTCGAACAAGGAGCCACAGGGAAACTTGATTTGGTCACCACTTTAGATTTCAGAATGTCTTCCACTTGTATGTATTCCGATATCATTTTACCGACCGCCTGTTGGTACGAAAAAGATGATTTAAACACATCTGATATGCATCCATTTATTCACCCACTTTCTACAGCGGTTGATCCCGCATGGGAAGCAAAATCCGATTGGGATATTTATAAAGGGATCGCAAAAAAATTCTCAGAAGTTTCTGAAGATCATTTAGGTATAGAAAAAGATTTAGTCACTGTGCCGATGTTGCATGATACTCCTGGAGAACTGTCTCAACCTTTTGATGTGAAAGATTGGAAAAAAGGTGAATGCGATCTTATACCCGGCGTAACTGCTCCTAATATGATGGTGGTTGAAAGAGATTATCCTAACACTTATAAAAAATTCACTTCACTCGGTCCATTGTTAGAAAAAATGGGCAATGGCGGAAAGGGTATTGGATGGAATACCGATGCTGAAGTCAAACTACTCGGAGATCTTAACCACCGGAATACTGATGAAGGTATTAGCGAAGGTCGTCCGATTATCGAAAGTGCCATTGATGCATGTGAAACGATTTTAACACTAGCCCCAGAAACCAATGGTGCCGTTGCAGTAAAAGCATGGCAAGCGATTGGCGAATTTACTGGACGTGATCACACTCATCTTGCCAAGCCAAAACAGGACGAGAAAATTCGTTTTCGTGACGTTCAAGCACAACCGAGAAAGATTATTTCCTCACCTACTTGGTCGGGTTTAGAAGATGAACACGTTAGTTATAATGCGGGTTATACCAATGTACATGAATATATTCCATGGAGAACGATTACCGGTCGACAACAGTTCTATCAAGACCACAAATGGATGCAAGCATTTGGTGAGCAAATGGTTTCCTATCGACCACCGATTGATACAAAAACGATCGAAATGGTAAGAGGCTCGAAAGACAACGGTAACAAAGAAATATTACTCAACTGGATCACGCCGCATCAAAAATGGGGTATCCATAGCACCTATTCAGACAATCTTTTAATGCTCACACTTTCGCGTGGTGGTCCAATCATTTGGTTAAGTGAAGTGGATGCTAAAGAAGCGAATATTGAAGATAACGATTGGGTCGAAGTTTTCAATGCTAATGGCGCTATCGCTTGCCGAGCAGTTGTTTCACAACGAGTCATGCAAGGCATGGTGATGATGTATCACGCACAAGAAAGAATTGTCAACGTGCCTGGTAGTGAAATGACAGGAACTCGTGGCGGTCATCACAATTCGGTTACTCGTGTGGTTATGAAACCAACTCATATGATTGGCGGATACGCGCAACAGTCATGGGGGTTTAACTATTACGGTACGGTTGGTTGTAATCGCGATGAAATGGTTTTAGTTCGAAAAATGTCGAAAATCGATTGGCTTGATGGCTCAGATACTGATGACTTGCCACGAGCACTTCCAACAAATCCAGATCAGGCTTAGGAGTAAGACCATGAAAATAAGATCCCAAATAGGTATGGTACTTAACCTTGATAAATGTATCGGCTGTCATACCTGTTCTATCACATGTAAAAACGTATGGACGTCACGTGAAGGCGTTGAATACGCGTGGTTTAATAATGTTGAAACAAAACCAGGCATTGGTTATCCCAAAGAATGGGAAAATCAAGACAAATGGAAAGGCGGTTGGGAAAGAAAATCTAACGGCGATATTCAACCAAAGATCGGTGGAAAATTCAGAGTGCTTGCCAATATTTTTGCTAATCCTGATCTGCCAGAAATTGATGATTATTACGAACCTTTTGATTTTGACTATCAGCATTTACATACGGCTCCCGAAGTAAAACATCAGCCGACCGCTCGACCACGTTCAGCAATTACTGGCAAACGAATGGAAAAAATAGTATGGGGACCAAACTGGGAAGAAATTCTTGGAACAGAGTTCGAAAAACGCAGCAAAGATAAAAACTTCGATAATATGCAAAAGGAAATGTATGGTGAGTTCGAAAATACTTTTATGATGTATTTGCCTCGATTATGTGAGCATTGTTTAAACCCAGCCTGTGCTGCCGCTTGCCCTTCCGGCGCGATTTATAAACGTGAAGAAGATGGCATAGTATTAATTGATCAGGATAAATGTCGTGGTTGGAGAATGTGTATTAGCGGTTGTCCTTACAAGAAAATTTATTTTAATTGGAAGTCCGGAAAATCTGAAAAATGCATTTTTTGTTATCCTCGAATTGAGGCCGGAATGCCGACAGTTTGTGCAGAAACTTGTGTCGGACGGATTCGGTATTTAGGCGTATTGCTTTACGATGCGGATAAAATCAAAGAAGTCGCAGCGACGGAATCTGAAACCGACCTTTATGAACGTCAACTTGAAATATTCCTAGATCCCAATGATCCAAAAGTAATCGAACAAGCTCGTAAAGATGGGATCGCTGACTCAGTGATAGAAGCAGCGCAAAAATCACCTGTTTATAAAATGGCTGTCGATTGGAAGTTAGCTCTCCCGCTTCACCCTGAATATAGAACTTTACCGATGGTTTGGTATGTCCCCACTTTAAGTCCTATTCAAAATGCGGTTGAAGCGGGCACTTTAGGCATGGCGGGTGTTTTACCGGATGTTCGATCATTAAGAATTCCGATGAAATATCTTGCTAATCTTTTAACCGCTGGCGATGAAGAACCTATAGTCCGCGCTTTAGAAAGACTACTCGCAATGCGTGCATATAAACGGGCTGAAAATGTTGAAGGAATTGAAGATTTAGAAGTGCTTCGTCAGGCGGGGCTGAGTAAAAAACAAGCAGATGAAATGTATCGATACTTGGCAATTGCAAACTATGAAGATCGCTACGTTATTCCAACAGGACATCGAGAAATGAACGTACCAGAAGCGTATGGCGAAAAAAGCGGCTGTGGATTTACCTTTGGCAATGGCTGCAGTAGCGGAAATAATGATATGAATATGTTTGGAGCTAAAAAAATAAATAAACGCAATGTGATTAAAATCACTAACGTTGGAGAGTAGCAATGATAATACTAAAAGTGATTTCACGACTTCTTGATTATCCATCAACTGAGCTTTTTAACGCCGCTGACGAGTTAATTAACATCGTACGTGGTGAAAAAAGCGTGAATGAGAAAAACAAAATTGCGTTAATCGAGTTTATTATAAAACTAACCGCTCGCGATCTTTATGACGCACAAGAAAGTTACGATTTATTATTTGATCGTGGTCGAGCGCTTTCACTACTTTTATTTGAACACGTTCATGGCGAATCGCGAGATCGTGGTCAAGCGATGGTCAATTTAATGAATGTTTATAAATCAAAAGGTTTTGAAGTTGACTCTTCTCAACTGCCTGATTACATTCCTTTGTATTTAGAATTTTTAAGTGAGCAGGATGATGATTTTGCTGAAGAGTGGTTAGGTGACATTTGTCATTTAATGACCATGCTTTCCGAAAGGTTGATTGATCGAGAATGCTATTACTCGGTTCTTTTTGATTCACTCATTGATCTTTCTGGTATGACAGTAGATCGTCACGAGGTTGCCGCTGCGGTGAAGAAAGAAGAGCGTGATGACACCATAGAAGCGATTGATAAGGAGTGGGAAGATAAAGAGATTAAGTTTGATGATCCCGTTCAGACCGGTGAACAATGTCCAAGCGCAAGCTCTGGCATTCATAAATCATCTAATTCGCTCGATCCCAACACCATTCAACAAGTTCCGATAAAATGGCATGAGCAAGACGCTGCTCAAGTTTCAGGGCTGTGAGGAGATAAAAATGTCTAATTTAAATAATTTACTGTTTGGAGTTTATCCCTACATTGCGATAATGGTTTGCGTTGTCGCCAGTTGGATACGTTTTGATCGAGAGCCCTACACCTGGAAAGCTGATTCGAGCCAAATGTTAAGTAGTAAAGGGTTTCGTGTCGCTAGTAATCTTTTTCACGTCGGTGTCATTTTTATATTGATGGGACACTTCGTTGGATTATTAACTCCCGAATGGCTTTATCATCACGTCATTTCCAGTGCAAATAAGCAATTAGTTGCAATGGTTAGTGGTGGTTTTTTTGGTGTTCTTTGCTTAATTGGTTTACTGATGTTGATTAAACGAAGACTAACGGATGACCGAGTAAAAGCGTCATCAAAATTCTCAGACATCATGATTCTTTTTATGTTACTCGTCCAATTGGTTCTTGGACTATTAACCATCGTTGTGTCAATGGATCACTTAGATGGTTCGGTTATGATCATGTTAGGTAATTGGGCACAAAGTATTGTGACCTTCCAATCATCTGCAGCGGCGATGGCAATAGAACCAGTTAACATCATCTACAAACTACATGTGTTCGTTGGATTAACTATGATTTTATTCTTCCCGTTTACTCGATTGGTTCATATTATCAGTGTACCGGTTTGGTATTTTGGACGACGTTATCAAGTGGTTAGGGAGAGATAAAATATGAAGACTTACAAGCCTACAAATAACGCAGAAAAAATAAATTCAGCGTCAGCACCACTACCGATCATTTCGGTAGATGGTGTGGTAATCGAAGAATCAGCACTAGCAGCAGAACTTCAATATCACAAAAATCCGAATTTTGACGTGGTTGTACAAAAAGCTGGGCAAGCTTTAGTTGTTAAACAGTTACTAAATTCTCAAGCAAAAAAAGAAGGATTGGATATAGTTGATAATAATGAAGAAGAAGTTTTGCAGAAACTTATTTCTGACAAAGTCAGTTACGCCGATCCAACTGATGCGGATTGTTTGCGTTATTTTAAAAATAACGCAAACAAATTCACTACAGAACCTCTTATGGAAGTCGATCATATTTTATTACCTGCTGCCAAAGATGATTTACCTACTCGTGAAGTAGCAAAAAATAAGGCAAGAGAGATCATCGCCACACTAAAACAAGATCCACTTTTGTTTCCTGTATTAGCTGATAAATATTCTGCTTGTCCCTCTAAAAAAACCGGTGGTTCATTGGGTCAACTAAGTAAAGGTCAAACAGTTCCTGAGTTTGAACGTCAATTAAAAAATCTACCACAAGGTTTAGCCGACAAACCAATCGAATCACGTTATGGTTTTCATGTGGTGAATGTGACACGAAAAATTGAGGGTAAAGCGCTGGAATACTCGATGGTTGAAAATAAAGTGCGTGGTTATTTAATTCATCGAGCTTCACACTTGGCTATTCAGGCGTTTATTCAATCATTAATTGAAAAGGCTGATATTCAGGGTATTGTTATGAAATTTTTGGAAGAGAATATTCATATTTGAATTGTTTTTTCAACCTATGTCTTTTTATCTCAATTCACAGGCATTTCGTAGCGCTTCGCTTGCCTACGACCTTCTTTTTTCAAGAGCTAAAAAAGAAGGCAAAAAAGCCCTTTTACGTTGGCACTGGGCAGCGCGATTAAGTTAGTACTTTAATTGAAATACCTTTTTTGCGCCTGCAATCGGAGTTGCTTTTAGTTTTTTAAGATCTAAACTTATATTAATTTGGTGGGCGCAATAGACCAAGGTTCATATAAATAATGCCCCCTAATCGCGCTGCCCAGTGCGAACGTCACGACCTTTTTGCCTTCTTTTGTGGTCGTTTACAAAAGAAGGTCGTAGGCAAGCGAAGCGCTACGAAACAACTTAATTAAAAATAAGCACAAGCCCGCAATTTATAACCTTTTTCCCAAATGGGGGGACTTTGAAATAAACTGCCGTCTATCATCCTTTTCTACTCCTCATCTAGTCAATTTTCTCTACTTCTACCACAAAAAGCATAACAAAATAGGATAGGTCGCGCGCAGCCGCGACTTAATCCAATGTTGGACAAGCCCAAGTTGTGATGCTTATTATAGGAAATATATTTTGTCTAAAGGTTAAGGTGAGATGATTTCAATAAAA
>Ga0316204_10005220_pt1 | contig 21856 bp, 19 predicted proteins | sample 6monrhotite_MG_2_FD_205661 | JGI IMG/M metagenome (GOLD analysis project Ga0316204, IMG submission 205661) | Microbial mat bacterial communities from mineral coupon in-situ incubated in ocean water Damariscotta River, Maine, United States -... | ecosystem: Environmental > Aquatic > Marine >... | reverse complement strand
ATATATCAAAACTCAAGGGTACCCACAATACAGCAATAAGAGAAGAGTGATTAAATGGACATTATTTTACCTGAACACAATAAAACGTTACTTGAACAGACCTTTAATGCAGTCTACTTGTATGACCACCCGTTATTCTCTTTAATGGCTGAACCCACTGAAATTCCTTGGTTACTAGTGATCCCTAAACAGTCGCTGACAGAACGGGGCTATATTGAAAAGCTTTATGGCGAAATCTATCGGCTCATTGACGCTGTACAACAGGCTGGGTTTGGCCCACACTTTAATCTGGCTAAAATTGGGAATAAAAATCCAAACCAACACATTCACCTTATCTTTCGCGAAGAGCAGGATGAAGTTTGGCCCGATGCTGTTTGGTGTCACGAACCGTTAAAACCTTGCGATGACATGCCTTTAAAACTGCAAGCCGCTCTTGCAAACTACTTTTAAGACGTTAAAACCAACTGTATAAAACCCGCTTACAAAGCCAAATCAAAAATCTGGGCAATGTGATTTGCCCTCTTTTGCCCTAAGTCCTCAATTTGATGTCGGCAACTGGTTCCTGTTGCCACAATCCAATCGCCATCCTGAACCTGATCCAAGCTCGGTAAGAGTACCTGTTCAGCAATTTTTTTAGAGACATCATAGTGCTTATAACCAAAGTCACCCGACATACCACAACACCCTGATGGAATCACTTCAACGCTCAGTTGAGGAATCCGCTCTAAGGCCCGTTTCGTATCAGTTGGCTGTGCCAATGCTTTTTGATGACAGTGTACGTGTAACCACACTTTACTCGGAGTATTCGTTAACGCCTTAAATGCTGGTAGCTGATTCAGTTGAGCCAACTCCAATACAAGCTCTTCAAACGATAAAACGGGCTTACTTTTCTTTAACCAAAACAAGTCCATCTCTATCGATTCTGTTATCAGTGATTGTATTTCATCACGCCAAACCAGTAATTCAGACGGCTCTATACCCAGTATGAAATCATCCTTTTGAACAGCGTGTAACTGTTTAATCATTTCAACCAAGCTTGCCCTCGCCTCTTCTAAAAGACCTTGGCTAATCAATGTTCTCGGAGAGTGTTTCATGATGATGGGTTTCACTACACAACCGAGTTTTCTAAGACTATTTAACGTGGCTTTCGCGACGTCAGGCTCTTGCCTCTGGCTAAACAGATCGCACAACACCCAAACCGTTAGCCCTTGAGATGTATCATTCGAATGAGTCGACTCAGATAATTGAGATAATTGTTGTTCCCACCATTGCTGTAAATCAAAGTCATGCACAGCGGGTAAAGTGCGACGTTGATCCACCTCCATTAACGCTTTTACGGGTGTTAAGTTCTGCATAACATTAAATAGTTTCGGAAAACGAGCCCCCATCGCCAATAGCTTTCCATAATGTTTGAGGGTCAACAGGCGGATAGAAAACCTTTGTCCGTTGGTTTGATAAAGGACTTCAGATTTTAATTTTGCCATATCGACACTGGCTGGGCACTCCGAGTGACAGGCCTTACAGCCCAAACACAAATCAAGCGCCTCTTGCAGTTCGACATTTGATAAGGCCTCAATAGGATTCGGCTCTGTTAAAGCAAAACGTAATAGATTACTACGACCTCGAGTAGAGAATTTTTCTTCTCTGGTCGCCTGATAGGATGGGCACATCACTCCATTTCCAGCCGACTTACGACAAGCTGACGCGCCATTACACTTTTCAACGGCATCCAATAAACTGATCTGTGATTGCCAATCAAACCCTGTTTTAAACACCTGTTGTAACTGGCGATCGGCTCTTAAGTTCTCGGTAATCGGCGCATTGCCAATGATCACCCCTGGGTTAAATAGATTATTAGGATCAAAAGTCTGTTTCAGTGCCACTAAATAGCCATACACCTCTTCGCCAAATTGCTCGGGTAAAAAAGGCGCTCGAATTCGACCGTCACCATGCTCTCCTGACAAGGCACCGCGATAAGATTTCACCAACGTTGAAATACGCTGACCAATCACTTGGAATAACTCTCGATCTTTTTGAGTTGCTAGATCCAGTTCTGGGCGTACATGAATCAAACCGACTGAAGCATGACCATAATAGACGCAGCCCACATTCAGTTCAGCCATAAGCGCCCGAACATCTCGGTAATAATCAGGCATCTTATCCACTGGAATCGCGGCATCTTCAACTACAGCAACGGCTTTATTTCGGGTGATTTTCCCCATTAACAAACCTAAACCCGCTTTGCGAATTCCCCATACTTTCGCCACATCTGATGCATTAACGGTTGGCGCAGCATACGCTTTTTGATCACCAGTTTGCGAAAGTATCCATGCCTGCTGTTCTTTAATACGACAGGTTAAACGTTCAAACGAATCATCAAATAACTCAATCACCAAAACAGCTCCCGGATCACCTTCAATCCAAAAACGATTCTGCTGTTGCTGCCGATTATGTTTAGTGCCATCTAAAGTACTTTTATCAATCAACTCAATCGCTGCAGGATTAAAAGCCAATAACTCAGGCACTTGCTCAAGCGCCGCCTTTACCGTTTGATAGTGTACGCAAATAAGTTGTCGATGTTTAGGAAGGGGAACTAAGTTTAAGGTGGCTCGTTTAATAATCGCGAGTGTCCCTTCACTACCGCAAATCAAAGAGGATAAATTAAAAGGCTTGCCTTGCGGATTAAAGGGCTGGTGAAAACGATAGAGTTCATCTAATGCATAACCCGTGTTGCGACGTTTAATACTGGGGTGTGGAAAGGCTTGTAGAATCTGTTCACCATGATCCGTTAACAGATTAACCACAAAACGGTAAATTTGACCTTCTAAGTTCTGTAAACTCAGTTTGTCTTGCAAAGCATCAGGCGTGAGTTCTGAAAAAGTAGCCTCTGAACCATCTGAGAGAATCACATCAACGGCTTTCACATGCTCCCGAGTCGTGCCATACAGTACAGAATAAGAACCACAAGAGTTATTACTGATCATACCGCCAATCATAGCGCGGTTAGAGGTCGAGGTATCGGGGGCAAATCTCAAACCATCCGCTTTCACAAACTGATTCAAATCATCCTGAATCACCCCTGGCTCAACCACCACCTCTTTGGAATCAGGACGATAGTCAATAATTTGGTTTAAGTGCTTAGAGACATCAATAATCACTCCTGAGCCAATGGCTTGACCACCTAAAGAGGTGCCGCCCGCACGCAGGGTGATGGACTGATGACTAATTAACTGCTGGCGTACAATATCAACCAGCTTTTCTGTCGACTCGGGAGTAAAGACCTGTTTAGGTTGGAGTTCATAAACAGAGGCATCAGCAATAGATAATTTATTCACTTCTTCAGCTTTCACCTAGATTAATAACATTTAATTCTGTACTTCTGTTTTTTTAACATGAATAAATAAAGCATCATTTTTTGTAAAAAAAGGTAAATAACCTTTTTCTTTTAGCATGACTTCGAGCTTTATCAATAATGCTTTATTTAAGTGCTTATATTCAAAAATAACAGCCTTAGGTAACAATTTATCATAGGGAAACATCGACACCGCTTCATAATCGTAACCTTCTGCATCAATCATTAAAATATCCACTTCACTTATTCTATATTTATCAATCAAGTATGAATAAGAGACAACCCTTACCTGCTCCTTATTTATATAGTCTTGAGCCTTTTTATTTTTTGAAAAAGTTAACCTGCGTTTATTTGATTTAATTTCATTTAGAACATGATCACGATCAAAAGAAGCGACGCCAGATAAATCTCCATATTGCTTTATTAAATCCTCATCAACCCTGAAAAGCAAAGCTGAACCTTCCGTCTCTCCTAAAGCTACATTTTCAAAGAAGAGTCCTTGCGAATTTTTGTGATTGTTTTTTAATCTTTCAAAAACCACTCTTTGCGGTTCAAGCATAATCCCTTTCAATTTATTATCAACAATATGCTTTCTCAACGGATCACAAAGTACGCCATCATTTGCACCAATCTGAATCATAGTTAAAGAGCTCGCGTTTAAAAAAAGCAACTCCAATAGCTGATCTAGAGTCACACACATATAGTTTCTATTGTATTTACAAAACATTTTTCTAAAAAAAATCATATAACGATCCATTCAAAACTCACCTATCGGCCAAGCATATTTAATAAAAGCAATTTATCTATAAAATGGTCATAATAACCATTCATATCAACAAACTATTTAACGCCCTTAAATTGACAATATCTAAAATATAAAAACCAAAAAACTGTAGCTCTAGCACTTTCTAAAAGAGGGTTGATTTTCTCGTTTAAATAAAAATAAAGTTTTTAAAAACATCTTAGACCTTAGTACTATTAGGATGCTTTGAAGTGTTAAAACTAAGAAATACAAACAACGAAATAAAGAAGATAAAAAAGGCTACCCCAGTACTCAGATGGATCCAAGCCTCTGCTAGCATTGAAATAGATGAGCTAATTACAAATAAAAGCCCAACTAATGGCCACGGTGAAAACTCTCTATTTTGTTTAGTTTGTTGCACTTTTTTTCCAAAAAAGAAAATTAAATACCCTATCGTAATCAGCAAGGATAAAAGTCCTAAAACTCCTCTTGTAAAAGCGGCGTCAATATACTGATTATGTAAATGTCCGAATGCAAACCCTTTATTTTGACCATAGATTTCTTCCATAATGGGTGCAGTCAATCGTATTTGCTCTGCCATGGAATTGTCTTCACCCACGCCAGTCAGAGGCTTCTCCATAAACCCTTTAATACCCGCTTCAAACATCACCAAACGAAGACCTACACTCCCTGCCGTCTCTCCCGAACCTTCAAAATAATAAACTATTTCGCTCGTCATAGCATTCCAGCGTTTCTCTACACGGTCACCAAAATAAAACAGAATAGTAATAAAAGCGACCAGAAAAAATAGCCCAAAAGCGACAACCTTTTTTTTATTGACCACTGAGTTTTGTCTTAAATACAACCAATAAAAAATCCCCCAACCAATTAATGCTTCAGGTAATCCCATCCATGCGGCTCTAGTATTAGAAAGTAAAGCGCCAACAAAAGACAACAAAATGGCAACCAAAAGAATAAATATCGCTCCCTGACCCCGTTTTATGGCCCAAATAAATCCACCCAACAAAATAACATTCAGTAAATTACTATAAATCCCAAATCGAATCACCGTAGGCGTTACAAAGCCACCAAATCGATGGGTCAAAATAGCATCAAAACTACCTATTTGATACATCTCATAAGCAACAATAAAGGGAATAGTCATCGCCGTTAAAATCAAACTCCACCAAATCACATCTTCAGAAGGTTTTAATTGCCAAAAAACCACCCAAATAAAGAGTAAGGCCACCACCGCTGACATGCGATGATTAATTAAATTTAACGATGATTCCCCCAAGGGCATATAGAAAAGTATTGGAACGATACCCAATAAAACAAAAACAAACAATAACACGCCTATCCATCGTTTAGGAACATGAAATGCTTCTTTTAGAGGCCTTCTAAAAACACCGATTGAAATCAATGCTAATAGTAAAAAAGTGCTTTCTAACGACATGAGTTTGGTTAAAATTAAAGACCACCCTGCCGTTGTTATAATCGCTATTTTTAAAAACTCTAGTTTTTTTGATTCCAAAACGTTCGTATCCAACTCGCTTTCTTCCATTGTTTATAGGGCTGATCGACAACATCACTAGGGTCTGGTTTACCGTGAAATATGACTACCTTGGCATTTTTAGGCAATGCGGCTTCACCCATAGGCTTTAAGTAGCCTTTTTTCATCAACCATTCACCAACATGACCTAAAGACTTCCACCCTTTTGAATGACAATCCTTTTTATAGGAGACCACCCAATTTACAGGGTATTTTTCTACTGATGGCACCACTAATCCTAGCCAATCTTGATCCCCATGCATGTTTTGCATAACCCATTCATGGTTATACAAAAAACCATCCCACACATAATTTAACTCACCTATTTCAAAGCGTACAACGGAACTATTTATTACATTCCATTTACTGCCCCCTCGATCCTCGATTGAACAGGTTCTTCCTGGCTGGTAATCGAATAATTCATCTAATGAACTTGTAATAACAACATCAAGATCTAAAAATAACGCAGTCCCTTCAAGTCCGTAAAAATCCTTGCGGTAAATAGACAGTTTATGCCACCAACCCGTTAGCGATTCATCATATAAAGGTAACACTTGGACATCTTCAAGCAACCCTTTACTTTCTTCCGTGATGCAATAAAATTTAAACGGTCTTTTTAAGTTAGCCTTGACCATTAAATATAGCTTATTCACATCCTCTGAGGGATATTTATCCCCCCATTTCAAACAAAATATATTTACAGGGTTCATCATCTTATCTCATACGCCAAATATTAAAAAACCTAACAGGATTTATCATTCTAGTTATTCTTACCATCCACCGATACATTTGTATTCTTCAATAAGAAAAACACAACCATCAGCTGAATCAAAAACGTTGGTAAGCCAATCACATCTCGTACCCATAAATACTCACCATCCATTTTGTTGGTTAATGGATAGACCACCCCAGCCATCACGGCAAACCAAACGCCTAACAATAAAACAGCATAAAAGGCTTTTACATTAGGAACATCTTTTTTAAATTCCAACATCGTCCATACTGCAAAAATAGCAAAATAGGCTAGATAAAATTGCTGTTGCCCTGCTTTATAGAACAACAATAGCATGGTGAATCCAGCTAGGAATGCAGTATGCTGTTCAATCTTATTATCTTTAAAGCATTTAAAAACATAACCGACTCCTAACAGAACCAATAAATTCGTTAGCCCTATAATCACATCACCCAAAAGGTCTGATGGAAAATAGGCGCCATCAACAAAACGCATAATTGAAAACAGCGCTGGGTCTCTTCCATTGGCTTTACCTAATGCATTGGTAAAAGAAATGCCCCAGATCAAATAGGTTAAAAAATAAACCACACTTAACAAAAATAGAAATAATAGGGCATATTTAATGATTTGTTTTTTATTCGCTGAGATAAAAGGGAGTAAAAATAGGGGATATAACTTCGTTAATACGCCTAAAGTGATAACGATGGTTCCTAGTTCTTTCTTTTGATATTGCAGAATCAACAATAGACCAAGAAACATCAATAACGCGACAAACGCATCGTTAAACGCATAAAATACCGTGCTCAAAATAAAGAACGGATTAAAAAACCAAAAGATAAAATAAAGCCACTTTTGAAAACCACTGGATTTCGACAAGCTCCAAAACTGATTAACAGCGTAAATTGAAATCGCCAACCAACTAGAAACAAAAATTAACTTAGGCAGTTGGTAATCAATAGCATATAACCATGCAAACAAATTATAAAAAGGTCCGTAAGCATTGGCAGCTTCCATTTTTTTCCAAGGGTCTCCACCCGAAAGCACCAAATCCCAATGTCTAAAATAGAGTGCATAATCGTGCATAGGCTCTATCGAATAACTAACCACAAGAACTGAAATAAAATAGACAATAGAGAAAACCGCCAACGCATAGTTAAATGATCCCGATTGAGTAGGCGCTAATTTCATAATCTCGCTCTTCAATTCTTATTAACAAAATAGCATTGATACCAGTCCGTAAACTGTTTTATGCCGACTTCTATTTCAGTTGCCGGTTTAAAATCAACCTCTTTCATTAGCCCACTTACATCGGCATAGGTTCTAGGTACATCGCCTGCTTGCATCGGTAAGTTATTGCGAATGGCTTTTTTACCAACCGCCTCTTCAATCGCATTAATGAAACGCTCTAACGTAATCGGTTGGTTATTACCAATGTTGTAAATCTTGTAGGGTGCTTCTGCATTTGAAAAGTCACTTGCTTGTGTTTCCGGAATTTTATCCATGACTCGAACAATGCCTTCAACAATATCGTCTATATAGGTAAAGTCCCTTTGCATCTGGCCATGGTTAAAAACATCTATGGTTTCACCCTTTATAATTTTTTGGGTAAATGAGAAATAAGCCATATCAGGTCTTCCCCAAGGGCCATACACCGTAAAAAATCTTAAACCTGTAGTAGGGATGTTATATAAATGACTATAAGTATGTGCCATTAGCTCATTCGACTTTTTGGTAGCGGCATACAAGGAAATAGGGAAATCAACTCTATCATCGGTAGAAAATGGAATTTTACTGTTCATGCCGTACACAGAACTGGATGAAGCATACACCAAGTGCGCGGTCTGTTGCTGACGACATCCTTCCAGCACATTTACAAAGCCAACTAGATTTGAATCAACGTAGGCATTAGGATTTTGAATGGAGTGCCTTACCCCTGCCTGAGCCGCAAGGTGAATCACTCTATCAAATTGATTCGTTGAAAATAGAGTGTGCATGGCCTCTCTATCGGCAATATCCATTTCAATAAATTGATATTGATTATGAAAATTATTATCTGCACAAAACTGATTTAAATAATTAAGACGCGCATGCTTTAATGACACATCGTAATAATCATTTAAATTATCAATACCAATAACGCTATGACCTTGTTTTAATAACGCTTGAGTCACATAAAAACCAATAAAACCTGCAGAGCCTGTCACTAAAATATTCATTAATCTTTTCCAAACAAGTCGCGCGTATACACTTTATCCGCAACATCTATTAAATCGTCAATCATGCGGTTAGCAACAATCACATCACTTTGTTGTTTAAAGCTATTTAAATCCGTTTCTACTCGTGAGTGAAAAAACTCGGCTTCACTTAAAACAGGTTCATAAATAATAACTTCAATACCTTTGGCTTTAATTCGTTTCATAACACCTTGAATGGCTGAGGCTCTAAAGTTGTCCGAACCTTGTTTCATCACCAGACGGTAAATTCCCACTGTTTTTGGATTACGCTTGATAATTTGATCGGCAATAAAGTCTTTACGAGTGGTATTTGAATCCACAATGGCTCTAATAATGTTATTAGGCACGTCTTGGTAATTTGCTAACAATTGTCTAGTATCTTTTGGCAAACAATAACCGCCATAACCAAACGAAGGATTGTTGTAATGACTGCCAATACGAGGGTCAAGGCCCACACCCTCAATAACTTGTTTAGAGCTTAACCCGTGCGACTCACAATAAGTATCAAGCTCATTAAAATAAGAAACCCGCATGGCTAGATAGGTATTTGAAAACAGTTTAACGGCTTCGGCTTCAGTGCTATTGGTAAATAGAATCGGGATTTCATTAACCTCTTTTTCAGCCCCTTCGGCTAATAAATTGGCAAACACCTTAGCGACTTCAGAGTTTTCTCCCACAATAATACGCGATGGGTACAGATTATCGTACAACGCCTTACCTTCTCTTAAAAACTCTGGTGAAAAGATGATATTGTCACACTTGAACTTTGCTTTAACTTGATCGGTATATCCCACAGGGATGGTTGATTTAATAATCATCATTGCTTGAGGATTAATCTCAAGAACATCATTGATTACCGCCTCTACTGACTTAGTATTAAAGGTATTTGTTTCAGTATCATAATCAGTGGGTGTGGAAATCACCACAAAGCTTGCATCTTGATAGGCTAACTTTTTATCAAGCGTCGCTACAAAATTAAGCGCTTTGTTCTCTAAAAAGTCTTCAATCTCATCATCCTGAATAGGAGATTTTTTAGCATTCAATAATGCAATTTTCTCAGGAATAATATCTAAAGCCACCACTTCATTGTGCTGTGCTAATAACATCGAAATTGAGAGCCCTACATAACCTGTTCCAGCCACTGCTATTTTCATAAACAACCTTTAAATAATACCTACAATAATAACGTTTTGATGCGTTTTACTACAAAAACATTCGAATACTTTGAAGGAACCCACAATGGTTTTATTGGCTATTTTCACTGTAGTTTGCAAAGATCTTGATCTGCATTACTTCACTCAAGGCAATAAACTGTTGTTGAAAAGTATCCTGCTTGTCTAAAACAGCCTGAACCTGTATTTCAGGACGAATCCATTTTGTCGTCAATAGCGCCGTGCCAATATCGCCTAACACAATACAGTCTGTAGAAAGCATTGGCAAACAAAACTCAAATGCCATTAATGATGGCACTATTTCATATACCCCTATCGACTTCAAATTAAAGACATCCTCACCCGCCATTCGGGGATGGTACTTAACGCCAACTTTCTTTCCTAAAGCGACTTCTTGAGCAATACGCTGCTTGATGCGTTGCTCATAATGACGAATTTTTTTTATATTATTAGGGTGTGGAATTAACACCAATAAATCAACTTCATTAATTTTCTTCGCCTTAACACCAAGCACCTCGGCCAGCATAAGGCTCAAACTTAAAAGCTTTTTGGACTTGAACCAATTCACATCGAAACACTCAAGCGATTTATCTTGCAAGGCGTTCACCGCTAACGACGGTTGAAACAACCAAGCCTTCTGAATCAAACTTGAAGCCCCAATTGTTTTAGGTTCTTCCCACCATAACCCATAAGTTATTTTTTTTAAGAGCTCATTAAAGCCATCCTTTAAAAGATGCGATGGCCTCCCCGCATAAGAATAGAGTCCATCATCCAAGTACACTCCATTTGCAACCTGTCCTTTTTCTTTCAAATAATGCATGACATATTGAAATTCGATACGCCGATCACTGCCAACCATCACTTGAGTGGGACAAAACTCATCCAACCCATCTCGAAGAATCGCAAAGTTTTGCCGTCTTTCTGATAATTTATTAAAACCTGTTGCCTGTCCAGACAGAAGTTTTACTTTCTGAAATGGCGATTCAGGCCAAGACATCAACGCTTGATAATATGGATTGTCATCTGTATTACGCTGATCGATAAGCCAAAGTTCCATCTCTGTGTTCGAGTCTGAATGCAGTGAAAACGCCGCACTCAAAAGGACATTTAAAGGTGTTGAAGGCAAAAAAAGAACTTTTTCCAAACTTAAGCTTCCTTAATCTTCTGTTTAAGCTCTTCAATAGAAAACGACATAATTTCTAAAACTGAACATAAATGACTTAATTCTTCGGGCACATTTTGTGAGGCATGAACAATCGACCACACTGGCATTTTTGGCCTAAGCAGCCGACTGGTAATTAATGTTGACGAAAATTCAGCAATTAAAATAGACTCTGATAAAAGCGGCAATAAAATTTCAAATGGTAACTCGGATGGAAGAATGATCACTTGATCGGAAAGCTTAGATAACCCCAATAAATCTTGCTGATTGGCATTAGGGTGATACTTTACAGCCACTCTCTTCCCCTGAGTAACCAGAGTCATCACCAAATCAGCCATCGACTGTTGATAGTTAGGGAATTTAATAAAGTTTTTTTCATCCGTAATCGTCAGAATAAAATTAACTTTACCTAAGCCTTCCGGTAAGTTGAACAACTGCCCCCAACAAGCGATAAATTCTTTAAACACAAGAGAGTCGAATCCTTCCGAAGGTAGTTGATAACAAGGTTTCGACTGTAAAATTGAACAGGCCTGCTTAGGGTATGCCAACCACGCCTCATCAATATAACGGGAAGCACCAATGGTTTTCGGTGTTTGCCACCAAGCACCGTAAACCAATCGTTTCAACCCTTGATCAATCACTCGCTCTGCAAACGAGTTTGAAGCCTTTCGTCCAATATAACTGTACAACCCCTCATCTAAATAAACACTCTTCAGCGCTGGGATCTCTTTTTGTAGCCTATACGCTAGGTACTGAAATTCAACATGACGATCATTACCCACAAAAACTTGGCTAATTTGATGATGCCTTGCAAAATCCAGCATAACATTCGCATTTTTTTTGCGCTGCTTTACTGCAGAAACATCCTCTAAATAAAGGACTTGTTCCTTTGAGGCCACTAAACTTACTAAACAAGGCTGCAACAGCTGGTAACGCTGTCGATTAAAGCGTGTAAAAACCAAAAAAGCTTTATTATTCGGCCTTGATGCTAATACCCCAGCAGCAATCAACAGGTGAAAGACAGAAGAAATAATGTATAAATCATTAGTCATTCTTATGCAAAATACCTTGAATAATTTCTTTAGCTCGAATGTCTTTAACGATCACGCCATACTTTTCCATCACTTCAATTGCCGTTTCATCCAGCACCAATCGCTGCCATTCTTCATCAAGAACACCATCATTCAACATCTTGACCCAACGACGATAATGGTCACCCATTTTAGAAACGCCTTTAGCCAGTAGAGCCTGCCTGTTTTCAATATGACTTACAAAATGCGCTTTGGAACCAATACCATAATGATAGACCAATGCACTTTCTGAACGATTTGCATTTAGCCAAGACCACCAATGCCAAGCTCTATGATTACCGCCTTTAATGCGCATTAAACCATGTAAATTAACCATGACTTTGCCATGAATCTTACCCAATTGAATCGACATTTTATCTTCCTTCAACTGGTTTTTTTTCGGATAAAAAATAGGGTGTTGAGTACGATAGATACGTTCATAAAACGGCTTATTTTCTGAAAACGTATCTAACTGAACATTGGAACGTTCAAATTCAATAATCGACCCCCATTTAGTTAGACCATCTTTCAATGACTTGTTCTGCGGCATCCAAAACTCATCTGCATCATTCGAAATAATCCAATCCGCACCCATCACGTTACGAGCAATAAGTGCCATCTCAGTTCGCCAATCGCTCTGACGATAATCCGCGATTGGACGATCAATCAAGTAAATTTCGAACTCATTCGTCTCATCCGCTAAACGCTTCAATACCTCTAAGGTACCATCGGTTGATCCATTATCAATCACCACAAAACAATCAACTCCTAACGCTGAATGCACTCGAATATTGGCTTCAATTAAATCAATTTCATTTTTAACCATCAAGCTCATTGCAAGCTTGACTGGCTGACGATTAAATTGTCGAAAACTAAATAGCTTAAATAAACTTAACACGTAATTTTTTCCTCAAAACCTTCATTGGATTTTAATTAACTTAGAAAGCGCAGACCAGACCGTTTTTATATCCAGTCCATTCAATGACTGTAAAGCCTGATCAGAACCCTTAAACACCTTAATATAATCCGGAGCGCATGGCGACTCTAATCGGGTGACTTTTGAACCGTCTGCGCCTACCAGCTTTGGATCGGTTACTCTATACAAGACCACCATTGGCACCTCTAAAGCGGCGGCAACATGAGACAAACCCGTATCCACAGAAACTACCGCTTGGGCGTTTTTCAAGATTTTAGCGACTTCATTCAAACTTAGGATATTTTCTGGGACCCAAACTTTTTTGCCTGATGCGGTCTGCTGATCACCGGCTAAACTATCGGCAATTCTATTCGCTCGCAAACGCTCTTCTTCATTACCCCAAGGCAGAATGACTTTTACCCCAAGTGCATCTGCTTTGGCTAATAACTCAATCCAGTAATCTTCAGGCCAGTACTTTGTCTCCCACGTGGTTCCATGTAAAAACACCCAATACTTTTCGTCAGAATACTGCTCAAGCACACAGTTAGGTTTTGACCAATTGTGAGTCTCTAAGCCATAAACAATCGGTGGATTTTCACCTAATGAATACCCCAAGACTTGCGCCATCAACAGACGTAAACGTAAGATAGCATGCTGATCTTTAGCGACAGTACATTTAAACTGATAGAGCCAAGTAGCCAAAGGCTCACGAGCGCTGTTCCAATCATAGCCTGCGGTCTTAGCCTTAACTTTTCTCGCTACCCATGCGCTCTTCAATAACCCCTGCGCATCAATGATTAAATCATAATGGGTTTGGTTAACCGTCTCAAAAAAGGCCTTAATTTCCAGGCGTGTCTCTTTTGACCACAAGCTTTTTCGCCAACGTCTCAACTCAATGGCATAGACCTTATCCACCACAGGATGCCATTTAGGTATCTCGGCAAAAGAACCTTCCACTACCCAGTCGATGGTCAAATCAGGGTGATTCTTTTGAGCATCAGATAACGCGGGAAAAGTATGAAACACATCGCCCATAGACGACATTTTAATTAGCAATATGCGCAAAATGACTCTCTACTTATTTTCAGTCAACCAAGTTAAGTAAGCGTGAACCCCTTCCTCAACCGTTTTAAAAGGCTTGTCATAACCCGCTTCTCTTAATAGGGTATTGTCCGCCTGAGTATAACTTTGGTAAGCGCCTTTTAAGTGCTCAGGAAAAGGAATGTACTCAATTTCACCCTGCCCGTGAAAATCAATGACCGCTTGTGCCACATCTTTAAAAGGTTGCGCTTTTGCAGGACCTAAATTAAAGATACCCGACTTATCAGGGTTTTCTGCAAACCATAAATTCACCGCAACCACATCATCCACATAGACAAAATCTCGCGTCTGCATACCCTGGCCATAACCATCATATTCACCAAATAATTTGACGTTTTCTCCCGCTAAGATTTGATTATGCAATTTAAACGCCACACTCGACATATCACCTTTATGCTGCTCACGAGGTCCGTACACATTAAAATAACGAAACCCTACAATTTGGCTTTGAGCATGAGGCAGTATTTGACGGACATACTGGTCAAACTGAAATTTTGAGTAGCCATAAACATTCAGTGGTTTTTCATACTGACGCTCTTCAATAAACGTAGGACCATCGCCATAGACCGAAGCCGATGACGCATATAAAAATGGGATTTCATGCTCTAAACAGTAGTTCAAAACATCTTTAGAGTACTCATAGTTGTTGTCCATCATAAACTTACCATCCCACTCAGTAGTTGACGAGCACGCCCCTTCATGGAAAATCATATCAATTTGAGGCAAGCTTTGATCGGCAAAAATACGCTGTTGAAAATCTTCTTTATCAAGGTAGTCGGCAATGTCGCAATCAGCAATATTGATAAACTTACGACCATCTTTCAGATCATCCACCACAATAATATCCGTACGGCCTTGCTTATTTAGTGCCTTAACGATATTGCTTCCAATAAAACCCGCGCCACCCGTTACAACAATCATACTTTACACACCTATCCATTTCGTATAAATAAAACTACCCCAAACCAAGATAGCCACCACTAAAGCCAGCAAGACCGCGGCTGACCCTTGATCTTTTGCTCGACCCGAAAGCTCGTGATATTCATCACCCGTTCGATCCACAACGGATTCAATCGCTGAATTTAACAGCTCTACAATTAACACCAGCAACAAAACCGCAATTAACAGCACCACTTCCAAAACGGTTTGACCTAACCAAAAAGCCACCGGCAATAAGAGTAAACACAGCACTAACTCCTGTCGAAAGGCCGCTTCATGTTGCCAACTGGCTTGAAAACCTTTCCACGAATAGCCTAATGCATACCAAATTCGACTTAACCCCGTATGTGGAGACTTCATCGTATTTCCTTATCGTAATCTTTGCCATAAATCATGCGTTTCTTGGGCTCATAGCCATCCTTACACAATGCGCGATTTTCTTGAAGCAAGTCACTTTCAACCTGTGTGAAACAGAGTCCAAAATGAAAGTAATCATCTAACATCATTGAACTGTTTTCGTGAGTCTGCAAGCGATGATCCTGCTCTTTAAATTCGGATTGATATGCCTTATTACGCCAAAAAATAAAAGGCACTTCTAACATATGACGAGTCACGCCATCTGGTCCATGACCTTTGAAGTTTTTACTATCAAACACTTCTTCGCCATGATCGGCAAAAAAACTCAAAGCGGCAATGTCAGGGGTTGTTTTTAAGTATTCTAAAAATTGTCCGACAACGTAATCCGTATAACGCACTGAATCATCATAAGCATTGATGTAATCAAGTTGTGCTTCAGAAGGTCTATCCACATAACTTTGTACACCCTCCGCCCCTTCAAACAGCGCGTAGTCTTCTGGGTATCGGTTTTTATATTGTAAGTGACTGCCCATTAAGTGAACAAAAATCACTTTATGAGGCGCTTCATATTCAATCGCTTTTTTAACTGACGGGAGTAAATAACCATCGTAACGGTTCACTTCAACACCGTGGAAATCATGACTGATAAAATGTTCAACATCCGCCAACGCTGCCAGTGCCGTAGTTGGCACTCTTAAAGGCTGTTGATTTGAGATCCACCACGTTTTAAAACCGGCTTTTTTTAAAGCGCCAATTAAACTGATCGCATCCCGCTCTTGTATGCCATTTACCGTATCCGCTTCCGTCAGGCTAACACTCAAAGAGGGACGGGTTTGCGCAAAAGGAGAGACGACATTATCAAAAACAATCAACTCGGATTTTAAGCGCTTTAAGTTAGGCGATGTCTCTCGAGTATAGCCATACAACGATAAATGATTACGGTTTAAAGACTCTCCAATCACGATGACATAGGTTTGTGGCGCTGAGCTTTTCATTTGAGCCGTAAATTTTTTGTTTTCATACAAAGCCAGTCGATTTGCAATGACGCTTTCCATACCCTCTTGATTGGAAACATAATCGATCGCTACGCCAGTAAACCCTGGAATGGTATCAAAGGTACGACCACGTTGATTCACCTGCTGAAAGGCAACCAATAACATCAAGACACCTAAAGCGGCTAACACTTTTTGACGCGTATAGGTAGGCGCTTTAAACAAGATCCTGCGTAATAAAAAATACGATACGACGACATAAACCCCTAAAATCAACACATTTGAAATTGAGGCGTAAGCGGTTAAAAACTCAAAACTCTCATGCGTGTCCGTCACGGCTATTGCTTCAAAAGATGCGCTGGTAAAGACACCTCCAAACGTGACGGCGTATAGAATATCCAAGCTACCAGACAAGACCAGTAAAAACAGAACGCCTAACAATAATTTCTGTAATATCGTATGCCTAAACAGATACGCGAACCCACCAATCATCAGCAGCCAGCCCAAACGTGAATTCAATTCAGAACTGCGAATAAAATCCGAATAAGCATACATAATTAAAAGGGGGAAAAACAAAACAAATAGAGCAGACACCCAATGTGACTGGATTAACTTAGACACTCTCACCTCAAAAGCAGATTAAATAGAAAATGCAATTCTATCATTTAGTCCCATTAAAAGGGTAAAATAGCGCCTATTTACCAAGTCTTAAAAGAATTCTATGGAACAACTGCAAACCAAATGGGGACGATTTAAGGCTCATCTTGAAGCATGGTTTATTGATCATGAAATTTTGCGAGTTTTATACCGGAATTTTTATGCGATTTCGCCAAAAGCCTACCGCAGCAACCACCCATCTCCCGCTTTCATCAAAAAACTCTTCAAAACTCAGGGACTGAAGACGATTATCAGCATGCGTCGTGCTGACAGCACAGGCCAATATCTCCTCGAAAAAGAGATGTGTGACCAACTAGGCATCACTCTAATCAACCATACAATGTCTTCGAGAAGCTTGCCTGATGTGGATAACATTTTAAAAGCCAAAGAACTCCTAGAGAATGCAGAATACCCTATCCTTATTCATTGCAAATCAGGGGCTGACAGGGCTGGTCTAATGAGTGTTTTTTATGAACATTTTATTGAACACAAAAGCATAGAAGAGTCCCTAAAACAGCTGAGCATGAAATACGGTCATTTTCGCTGGGCTGAAACAGGCAAACTGGACTATTTCTTTGATAGCTTTTTAGCGTTCCAGAAAACACATCCTGAAATTTCTTTTTTGGAGTGGGTAACCGATCATTATGATAAACCTGCCTTAAACGCAAGTTTTCACAGCGCTGGCTGGGCCAATATTGTCGTCAATAAAATTTTAAGAAGAGAATAAGCATGTTGGATCGCGCAACTCTTTCGCTATACCGTCGTTTATTACGCTACATCATGCCCTATAAAGGCATGATTGCCATCACCTTGTTTGCCATTATTACCATTGCCGCAATGGAACCCGCGATTGCCATGGTGCTCAAAGAGCTAGTTGACGAGAGCCTGATTGCTAAAAACCCCGATTCATTTGTACTTATCCCTCTAATGCTGGCAGGGGTCTTTATTATTAAAGGCATCGCCGAATATTTCAGTAAAGTGTTTAGTCAGTGGATTGCCCAAAAGGCAATTTTAGCGATTCGCAAAGACATGTATCACAAAATACAGCACCTGCCTTTTGCGGTCTTTCAAAGCTACAGCACTGGCCAATTAATGTCTAAAATCACCTATGATGTGCCGCAAGCCAGTAATGCCCTATCAACCGCTTGGGTCACCCTGATTCGTGACACCTTAACGGTTATGGCTCTACTGGCTTACCTGCTGTATATCTCCTGGCAACTCACGCTTATTCTATTTTTGATTGGCCCTATCGTCGCTTGGATAATAGACAAAGCCAGTAAACTCATGCGTCAATCCAGTAAAGCGATGCAGTCCAATATGGGACAGCTGACCCAGCGGCTAGAAGAGAGCCTAACCGCACATCAAGACATTAAAGTCTATGGTGCTGAGCAATATGAACAGAATCGTTTTCAATACAGTGCTACGGAACTGATGAACAACACCATGAAAGTTACCAAAGTGTCTGCGCTGAACGTACCGCTCGTGCAAGTCTTAGCCGCGATCGCTTTGGCAGGCATTGTCTATGTCGCCTTGCAGATGTCAGCAGAAAATCAATTTACCACTGGGGAGTTGCTGGCTTACATCACAGCCATGGCGCTGGTGTTTGAACCGATTCGCCGACTCACCAGCATTAATGAAGTCATTCAGAAAGGCATGGCCGCTTCGGAAAGTATTTTTGAGCTACTTGATCAACCCAGTGAAACCAATGCGGGTAGCAATAGACTCAATCGCCTACAAGGTGAGCTGCTGTTTGAAAACGTCAACTTTCAATACCCTAACAGCCAAGACCACGCTTTAAAACACCTTAACCTAACCATTCCTGCTAACCAAACCACCGCTCTGGTAGGACAATCTGGCAGTGGTAAATCCACTCTGGTTAATTTGATCGCCCGCTTTTATGACCCGAATTCAGGCGCAATCAAACTCGACAATGAAAACATACAAGGCTTAGAACGTACTTTTTTAAGACAACAAATTGCCCTGGTCAGCCAAAAGGTGACCCTCTTTGATGACACCGTTGCCGCCAACATTGCCTACGGCCTAGAAGCGATTAGTGACGAAGAGATTACCGCGGCTGCAAAAGCGGCACACGCTTGGGAGTTTATTGAAAAACTGCCGTTAGGTTTACAAACCCATATCGGTGAAAATGGCAATCAACTGTCTGGCGGACAGCGTCAGCGTTTAGCCATCGCTCGCGCGTTCTTAAAAAATGCTCCGATTTTAATCTTTGATGAAGCCACCTCTGCGCTAGATAATCAAAGCGAAAAAATGATTCAACAAGCCATGGATCAACTTAGACAAAATAGAACCGTGATCATTATCGCGCACCGCTTAAGCACCATTGAAACCGCAGATCAAATTGCGGTATTAGAGCACGGTAACTTAGTTGAACTCGGCTCTCATAAAGCCCTGCTTGACCAGCAAGGTGTCTACGCCAAACTTTATCAGCAAGGACATGATATCGATGGCTAAAAAGGCTTCTAGTAAACCTAAACAGGCACAAGACTTTCAGTACCGTTTTTTACTGCCTAACTACTGGGGCATTTGGCTTGGACTTGGTCTACTTCGTTTATTAAGCTTCACCCCCTTTCGCTGGAAACAACGAGTAGGCGAAAATTTAGGGAAGTTCTTACTCAAAATCTCAGGAAAAAGACGCCGTTTAGCCTTAGCAAACATTCAGCTCTGCTTTCCAGAAAAAACCAACCATGAGCAGCAAGAAATGCTTACTGAACACTTTAAGTCACTGGGTATAGGACTGATCGAAATGGGCATTGTGTGGTGGGGAGACCACAAAAAACATCATGACCAAGCCAAGGAACGTAAAATGGTGCATTTCATCGGTGAAGAAAACTTAAAAACAGCGCAACAAGAAGGTCAGGGCGTATTGATCTTAGCCCCCCACTTTACCACCTTAGAGTTAACAGGCTTGTTTGTCTCTTTCTTAACAAACTATCACGCCGTTTATCGCCCACACGATAACCCCTTAATGGATTACCTAATTGCCAAAGGCCGCTCCATCCAATTTAGCGATGGAAGCAAAGTCGCGCCCGTTTCAAATGCCAATACTCGTCAAATGTTAAAGGTACTTCGAGCTGGTGAGAGCATGACCTTCCTCCCCGATCAGCGCTATCGCGCAAAAGGCCATATTATGGTAACTTTTTTCGATCACGAAACAAAAAGCAACCCAGCCACGTCAAAACTGACTAAGTTAACACATTGCGCTGTCGTGCCAACCTTTACTCGTCGCTTAAACAACCTACAATACGAAGTGGAATTTTTACCGGCCTTAGAGAACTTTCCGTCAGGGGATGATATCGCCGACACCCTAAGACTTCATCAGCTTTATGAAACCGAAATCCGTCGCAATCCTGCCCAATATTTATGGGTACACAACCGCTGGGATTTAAAGCAGTATTAACTTCCGCATAGCGTACTGCACAGCCAGCACCCTCACTTACTAGCTAATACCTATCAAATGTATTCACCGCCCTAAAGTATATCTTTAGCCAAAACAAATAACCTTAATCACCATTTAAAATCTTATTGAAAACGCTAATGACAATAATCAATACTGTAAAATTATAGTGACTCAATAGAACGATTAGCTCTCACACAATACAGCTATTTGCTTAAACATAACAACGAGTTACTAAGAGATACGGTATTAAGCAGATATAAATAAACGATACTCAAATAAGTGAATTTAACTTAGGCATTTTGAGAGGAAAGGAATATAAAGTATGTAGCTTTAAACGGCAGGTAAAGACATAACGAATGACCACCGTTTAAAACAAAAAAACCCAGTATATACTGGGTTTTAATGACTCTGCAAAGCCATTAAAATAGGCTTTGCAAGTGAGGAGAGTACTTAGAGCTTACTTGATTAAGTTCAAATATTTATCAGCTGTTTTCGCAGGAAGAGGGATATAACCATCTTTTGCAACCGCTTCTTGACCTTGCTTAGAAAGCACTAGCTTAAGGAACTCAGAAACAACTGGTTCTAAAGGCTTGTTAGGTGCTTTGTTCACATAAACATAAAGTACACGTGCTAATGGGTAAGAACCGTTAAGCGCGTTTTCGTTAGACGCTTCAACAAACGCACCGCCTGCTTTTTTAGCTAGAGGTAGTGCCTTAACACCCGCAGTCTTATAAGCAATACCAGAATAACCAATACCGTTTAATGAGGCTGAAACAGATTGTACAACCGATGCTGAACCTGGTTGCTCATTCACGCCTGACTTAAAGTCACCTTTACAAAGTGCTTTCTTTTTATAGAAACCGTAAGTTCCAGAAACAGAGTTACGGCCATAAATTTGTACCGATTTATTCGCTAAGTTACCAGTCACATCTGCTTGTCCCCAAGTCGTGATATCTTTTTTAGCACCACATTTACGAGTAGAAGAGAAAATCGCATCAACTTGTGGAATAGAAAGACCTTTTATTGGGTTATCTTTATGAACATAAACGGCTAACGCATCAATAGCAACACCAATTGCCGTCGGCTTATAACCATGTTTTTTCTCAAACATAGACAGCTCTTTATCTTTCATCTTACGGCTCATAGGACCAATACTTGAAGTACCTTCCGTCAATGCTGGAGGAGCTGTAGAAGAACCTGCTGCTTGAATTTGAATGTTAACGTTTGGATATGCACGTTTAAATTCTTCAGCCCACATTGTCATTAAGTTAGCTAGTGAATCTGAACCTACTGATGATAAGTTACCAGAAATACCAGATACTTTCTGATATGAGGCTAGCTCTGAACTGCTTGCATTAGACAATGTAGTTGCCGTCATAGTTGCTGCGGCTAATCCTAGTGCCATAACAAGTTTAGAATTTTTCATTCTTGTACTCCAAATAAGTTTTTTGATAATGAT
>Ga0316204_10005219_pt1 | contig 21859 bp, 20 predicted proteins | sample 6monrhotite_MG_2_FD_205661 | JGI IMG/M metagenome (GOLD analysis project Ga0316204, IMG submission 205661) | Microbial mat bacterial communities from mineral coupon in-situ incubated in ocean water Damariscotta River, Maine, United States -... | ecosystem: Environmental > Aquatic > Marine >... | reverse complement strand
ACCGTTGTAGTTATGGGTTCAGAGGGGAAGGGTATGCGCAGGTTGGTGCGTGAGTCCTGTGATCAGCTGATTAAGATTCCGATGCCTGGCAGCGTTGAATCGCTGAATGTGTCTGTTGCGACAGGTGTGGCGCTGTTTGAGATTAACAGGCAGCGCATCTGAGGCAGTTCAGGCGGCCGTCTGTTCTTCAACCTGGGTTTGGGCTGCAGGCGTAATCAGTTCGAATTTCTGCCCGCAGTACTGGCAGCGGCCACTGCCGGCTTTCAGGCTGATGTACACAAGAGGATGCTGCCCGTTATCGGAGCAGGATACGATTTCTTTGGTAGATTTAATGATGTCGCTAACCATGAAAGGGCCCCTTTTCGCTCATAAAAGCGCGGCGAATTGTGTCTCTGAGCTGTAGCGTGTCAAGTTTCAGGGGTTTGATGGATAGTATAGGAGATGGAAATGGCAGCAAAAGACATGGTGCTGATCGAGGGTTTGGAAGTACGTACTGTTATAGGAATATACGACTGGGAGCGTGAAATCAGGCAGACGGTGCGCCTGGATCTGGAGATGGCGTGGGATATGTCCAAAGCGGCTGTGAGTGATGATATTAAAGATGCGCTGGACTACAAGTCGGTATCCAAGCGTTTGATCTCTTTTGTTGAGGGTTCCAGTTTTGGCTTGATTGAAAGGCTGGCTGAGCAGTGCGCCGAGATAGTTCTTGCCGAGTTCGGTGTGCCCTGGTTGCGTCTGAAGATGTCCAAGCCGGGTGCGGTTCGCGGCAGTGAGAATGTGGCCGTATTGATTGAGAGGGGGAGCCGGGGCTAATGGCGGTTCTGCTTGTCGGTATGGGATCGAATATTGATCCTGAATCTAACCTGACTCAGGCGGCCTCTGCGCTTCGGGCCAGGTTTTCTGACGTTTCTTTTTCATCCGTGTACCGGTCTGCAGCTGTGGGTATGCAGGGTGAGGATTTTCTTAATGCCTGTTGTCTGATGTGTAGTGATATGGCCGTGTCAGAGATCAGACTTGAACTGAAACGGCTGGAAGATGCGCAAGGTAGGGATCGTTCCGATGGCTCATGGCGGCCCAGAACCCTGGACCTGGATGTGTTGTATTATGATGGGCATGTGGTTGATGATGAGTTATATCATTATGCCCATGCTTTTGTGCCGGCAGCCGAGCTGCTGGATCTGACGCTGCCTGTGGATGAAGCAGGTTTAGTGTCCGTAGTTACTTTGCGCTTGTAAAACATGCGCTCAGTTTTAGTGTTCGGATCTTCTTGATAGATGCATACTGTCATTCAGGCAGGTGCTTGCCTTCGCCATAGGGGATTGAAACGATGTTGATCGCGGTTCCAGCCGAAACCCAGACCCATGAAAAGCGTGTTGCTGCCACACCGGAAACTGTAGCCAAATTTGTTGCCACAGGTTGCAGTGTTGTGATTGAGCGTGGAGCTGGTCTCGCAGCCTGTTTTACCGATGCTGCTTATGAAGCTGCAGGTGCTCGTCTTGCAGATGGCTTCAGGGCGACCTGTGCTGATGCTGATCTTCTTCTTAAGGTGCGTGCTCCATCGGGTGTGGAACTGAAGGATCTGTCTGGTGGTACGGCGGTTGTCAGTCTTGTTTCTCCGTTTACAAATCCCCTGTTGAAGGATTATGCCAAGGCGGGTCTGGCTTGTTTTGCGATGGAGATGGTTCCGCGTATCTCTCGAGCCCAGTCCATGGATGTACTCTCATCCCAGGCGAATATTTCCGGTTATAAGTCAGTGTTGTTGGCGATGGAGCATTATGGCCGTTTTATGCCGATGTTGATGACAGCTGCCGGAACGGTGCAGCCTGCCAAGGTGCTGATCCTCGGTGCAGGTGTCGCAGGTCTGCAGGCGATTGCAACGGCTCGCCGCATGGGGGCGAATGTCGAGGTGTTTGATGTGCGCGCTGCTGCCAAAGAGCAGGTAGAGAGTCTGGGTGCCCGGTTTGTCGAAGTTGCCACGGATGCTGATGCTGAAGATGCCGGTGGTTATGCAAAGGAGATGGATGAGGGTTACAAATCTCGTCAGTCGGAGTTGTTGGCCAGGCATGTTTCCAAATCCGATATTATTATTACTACCGCGCTGATTCCCGGCAAACCTGCTCCGGTACTTGTTTCAGAAGAGATGGTGAAGAGCATGAAGTCGGGGTCGGTTATTGTTGATCTGGCTGTTGAGATGGGTGGTAACTGTCCTCTTTCTGAAATGGATGAGGTGGTTGAGAAGTATGGGGTAACGTTGGTTGGGGTGGGTAATATTCCTGCTTTGATGGCAGCCGATGCCAGTCAGCTGTATGCGCGTAACCTGTTGAATTTCATCTCTCCGATGGTTGATCAGGAGACCTGTGTGTTGAATATAGATTTGACCGATGAGGTGATTGAATCATCGTTGATCTGTCGCGATGGTGAATTTCTCAAGTCGCAGTTTTTGAATCAGGGAGAGTCGTCGTGAATATGGATGTGGTACAGGGTGCTGCACAGGCAGCACAAAATTCCAGTGTGGATCCTTTGATCTCTTCCATTACCGTTTTTGTTTTGGCGATAGTGGTTGGTTACCATGTGGTGTGGAATGTGACACCTGCACTGCATACGCCGCTTATGAGTGTGACCAATGCAATTTCTAGTATTGTGATTGTGGGCGCACTGCTGGCTGCAGGCCCTGTTGAGATGAATCTGGCTACAGTGCTCGGCTTGATTGCGGTGGGTCTGGCTTCGGTGAATATCTTTGGTGGCTTCATGGTGACGCAGCGGATGCTCGCCATGTTCAAGAAGCGGAAGTAAGGGGCTCACATGTTATCTGCAAATATGGTTGAATTATCATATCTCGTTGCATCCGTGCTGATTATTTTTGCACTTAAGGGGCTGGCTAGCCCTGAGTCTGCGCGTCGTGGCAATGCCTTCGGTATGTTGGGTATGGGGATTGCGACGCTTGTTACACTGCAGCTGGACAGTGTGCAGAATTATGTCTGGATCCTTGCTGTGATTGGTGTCGGTGGCCTGATTGGTGGCGTAGTTGCCCGCAAGGTTCCTATGACGGATATGCCTCAGACTGTGGCGTTTATGCATTCGCTTGTTGGTCTGGCAGCCGTGATGATTGCCGTATCAGCATGTTATGATCCTGTGGCTTACGGTATCGCAAATGCTGAGGGTGGCCTGTATCTGGCCAGCAGGGTGGAGCTGTTCCTGGGTACATTTATCGGTGCTATTACCTTCACGGCATCACTGGTTGCTTTTGGTAAGCTGCAGGGCTTGTTGTCGGGTAAGCCTCTGGTCTTTTCCGGACAGCATATGGTGAACCTGGCACTTGGCGTGGTGATGATTGCTGCCGGGATCATGTTCTGTGTGACCGGATCGTGGGCTCCATTCCTGGTGATGTTGGCTGTTGCGCTGGTGCTTGGTGTTCTGTTGATCGTACCTATTGGCGGTGCTGATATGCCCGTGATTGTTTCCATGCTGAACTCATATTCGGGTTGGGCGGCAGCAGGTATCGGTTTTACCCTGGGTAATAATATGTTGATCGTGGCGGGTGCTCTGGTGGGCTCTTCCGGCGCGATACTCTCTTATATTATGTGCAAGGCGATGAATCGCTCGCTGTTTAATGTATTGCTGGGTGGCTTTGGTGGCGATGGGGCGACGGCTTCCGCAGCTGGCGGTGTGGTTGCTGAGCGTCCAGTGAGAAGTGGTGCGGCAGAAGATGCTGGATTTATGATCGCCAATGCACGCTCTGTTGTGATTATTCCAGGTTACGGCCTGGCAGTGGCCCGAGCACAGCATGCATTGAAAGAGATGGTGGATGTGTTGATTGAGCAGGGTGTGGATGTGAAGTTTGCTATTCATCCTGTGGCAGGGCGTATGCCCGGGCATATGAACGTGTTGCTGGCTGAAGCTGATGTGCCCTATGATATCGTGTTTGAGATGGATGAGATCAATTCGGAATTGGCTGATACCGATGTGGCATTGATTATCGGTGCAAACGATGTAGTGAACCCTGCGGCTAAAACTGATCCGGCGAGCCCTATCTATGGCATGCCTATTATCGAGGCCTCCAAAGCCAGGCATGTGATTGTGGTCAAACGTTCGCTGGCTGCAGGTTATGCCGGTCTGGATAATGATCTGTTTTATATGGATCAGACCATGATGTTGTTTGCTGATGCAAAAAAAGCCTGTGAGTCTATTCTTAAGTCACTGGATTAAAGTGGTTATGGTTTGTGTGATACGGGGTCTGCAGGGATGGATCGCGGCCTGTGTCAGACGCTGGGCGGGATCAGGATATCAGGTCAGTTTAAAGTAATGTCCTTCAATAAAAAAATTAGCATGAAAGCGGTTGACAGTCGCATGGACCGACACTATGGTTCGCGACCCTTCGCTGGGGCTGTGCTGAATTGCCAGTTGCCGGATAGTTAAAAGTTTGGAGAAGAGGTAACAATGCCAACGATTAATCAGTTGATTCGTAATAAGCGAATAGACAAACGCAAGATGAATAAAGTACCTGCACTGCAAGCTTGCCCGCAGCGTCGTGGTGTTTGCACCCGTGTGTATACCACTACCCCGAAAAAGCCTAACTCGGCTCTTCGTAAAGTGGCGCGTGTTCGTCTTACCAATGGAATGGAAGTTACTGCTTACATCCCGGGTGAAGGTCACAAGTTGCAGGAGCATTCAGTTGTTCTGATTCGCGGCGGCCGCGTAAAGGATTTGCCAGGTGTGCGTTACCATGTTCTGCGTGGTGTGCTGGATACTACCGGCGTTGAAGGTCGTAAGCAGGCGCGTTCTAAGTACGGCGCCAAGCGTCCTAAGTAAGAGAGGAATTGAGATATGCCACGTAAAGGACCTGCCCCCCGTCGTCCGGTCACACCGGATGCGAAGTTTGGCGACACAACTGTTTCCAATGTTGTGAACAAGGTGATGCTTGACGGTAAGAAGACCGTTGCTGAAGCGATTGTTTATGATGCAATGGATATTGCTGCCCAGAAGACTGGTGGTGAGCCGCTTGCAGCGCTGTTGAATGCAGTTGAAGCAATCAGGCCTGCTGTTGAAGTTAAATCCCGCCGTGTTGGTGGTGCTACATATCAGGTGCCGATCGAAGTTTCTGATCGCCGTCAGCATTCGCTGGCTGTGCGCTGGTTGGTTGAGTATGCACGTAGCCGTTCCGAGCACACTATGGCTGAGCGTCTGGGGAATGAGATGGCTGACGCGGTTTCTGATCGCGGCGGCGCTTTCAAGAAGCGTGATGAAACACATCGTATGGCTGAAGCGAACAGGGCGTTCTCGCACTTCCGCTGGTAATACGGTTTGGTGGCAGCTTAGGCTGCCGCAGCACCCTTTGGGTGTATGGCTAGATTGAACCGAAGGGGTTGTCCCCTTCTTGTAGAGAGTCTTCGGGCTCTCAGGCTTGAACGATTGTTCTTTTAATTTGATGGTATAAGGAGTAGCGACGTGGCTCGTAAGACCCCTCTGGGACGTGTACGTAACATCGGCATTATGGCTCACATTGATGCAGGCAAGACTACTGCGACTGAGCGTATTCTGTTTTACACTGGCGTAAGCCATAAGATTGGTGAAGTGCATGACGGCGCTGCTACCATGGACTGGATGGCGCAGGAGCAGGAACGCGGCATCACTATTACTTCCGCTGCAACAACTTGTGAGTGGAAAGACCATCAGATTAATATCATTGATACCCCTGGCCATGTGGACTTCACTATTGAAGTTGAGCGTTCACTGCGTGTGCTTGACGGTGCTGTTGGTGTGTTCTGTGCTGTAGGTGGTGTTCAGCCGCAGTCTGAGACCGTTTGGCGTCAGGCAGACAAGTACAGCGTCCCCCGTATTGCTTTTGTCAACAAGATGGACCGTACCGGCGCACGTTACTTTGAAGTTGTTGATGAGATTCGTGAACGTCTGGGTCACAATGCTGTTGCTCTGAATATCCCAATCGGTGCTGAAGAGAACTTCCAGGGTGTTGTTGATCTGGTATCTATGAAGGCGATAGTCTGGAAAGACGAAGCTATGGGTGCCATGTACGAGGTTCAGGATATCCCTGAAGATCTGGTTGATGTTGCCAATGAGCGTCGCGAGCTGCTGCTTGATGCGGTTCTGGTTAATGATGAAGAGCTGATGATGGCTTACCTCGAAGGTGAAGAAATTGATCAGGCGGCTCTGAAAGAGTGTATTCGTAAGTCTGTTCTGGATATCTCTGTGATTCCGGTTCTGGCCGGTACGGCCTTCAAGAACAAGGGTGTTCAGACGCTGCTTGACGCTGTTATCGAGTATATGCCTGCCCCAACCGACGTTCCTGCCATTAACGGTGTTCATCCGGACACTGACGCTGAAGATACACGTCCATCATCTGATGATGAGCCGTTTTCAGCTCTCGCATTTAAGGTGATGACAGATCCGTTTGTGGGTACGCTGACCTTCTTCCGTGTTTACTCCGGTGTTGCTGAAGCTGGTTCTTATGTAATCAACTCAACCAAGGGCAAGAAGAAGGAGCGTCTTGGTCGTATCCTTCAGATGCATGCCAATGAGCGTTCTGAAATCAAGGAAGTTCGTGCCGGTGATATTGCTGCTGCGGTTGGTCTGAAATCAACAACTACCGGTGATACACTCTGTACTTCTGATGCTCCAATCATCCTTGAGCGTATGGAGTTCCCCGAACCGGTAATCTCGGTTGCTATTGAGCCAAAAACCAAGGCTGACCAGGAAAAAATGGGCATTGCACTCGGCAGGCTTGCTGCAGAAGATCCTTCTTTCCGCGTTCGTACCGATGAAGAGACAGGTCAGACCATTATCTCAGGCATGGGTGAGCTGCACCTTGAGATTCTCGTTGACCGTATGAAGCGTGAATTTGGTGTTGAAGCCAACGTTGGTAAGCCTCAGGTTGCATACCGTGAAACGATTCGTGCCTCTACCAAGGCTGAAGGTAAATTTGTTCGTCAGTCCGGTGGTCGTGGTCAGTATGGTCACTGCTGGTTGGAAATCGAACCGAACGAAGTTGGCGCTGGCTTTGAATTCATTGACAAGATCTCTGGTGGTTCTATTCCTCGTGAATATATCCCGGCCGTAGGTAAGGGCGCTGAAGAGGCGATGGGCAGCGGTGTTCTGGCCGGTTATCCGATGGTAGATGTCAAAGTTACTGTTGTTGATGGCTCTTACCATGACGTCGATTCCAATGAAATGGCATTCAAGGTCGCTGGTTCTATGGGCTTCCGTGCAGGTTGTGCGCAGGCCAAGCCGGTTATTCTTGAGCCGATGATGGATGTTGAAGTTGTTACACCTGAAGATTACATGGGTGATATCGTTGGCGATCTGAATCGTCGTCGTGGCCGTGTGTTGGGTATGGAAGCACGCGGAAACGGTAAGGTTGTTGAAGCTGAGGTTCCATTGTCCGAGATGTTCGGTTATTCAACCAACGTACGTTCCATGTCTCAGGGTCGTGCAACCTACACCATGACATTTAAACATTATGAAGAAGTTCCAAATAACATCGCGCAAGAAATTATTGCTGCTGTTAAGGGTTAAGGAGTAAATTATGGCAAAGGAAAAGTTTGAACGTAATAAGCCACATGTGAACATCGGTACCATCGGTCACGTCGACCATGGCAAGACCACGTTGACTGCTGCGATCACAAAAGTTCTGTCTCTGACAGGTGGCGCTACCTTTAAAGATTACGGCGACATTGATGGTGCTCCGGAAGAGCGCGAGCGCGGTATTACTATTGCGACAGCTCACGTTGAGTATGAGACAGAAAAGCGTCACTACGCACACGTTGATTGCCCGGGCCATGCCGATTACGTTAAAAACATGATTACCGGTGCTGCGCAGATGGATGGCGGTATTCTGGTTGTATCAGCTGCTGATGGCCCTATGCCACAGACACGTGAGCACGTACTGCTTGCCCGTCAGGTAAACGTGCCTCACCTGGTTGTTTATTTGAACAAAGCTGACATGGTTGATGATGAAGAGCTGTTGGAACTGGTTGAGATGGAAGTTCGCGAACTTCTGGACTCTTACGACTTTCCGGGTGATGACACTCCAATCATTATCGGTTCTGCACTGAAGGCACTTGAAGGCGACCAGTCCGAGATTGGTGAAGCATCAATCCTGAAGCTGATGGCTGCTGTTGATGAGTTCATTCCTACACCTGCACGTGATGTAGACAAGACATTCCTGATGCCGATTGAAGATGTTTTCTCAATCTCTGGCCGTGGTACTGTTGTAACAGGCCGTATTGAAGCCGGTATTGTTAACGTTGGTGACGTACTTGAGATCGTAGGTATTAAAGATACAGCTACGACGACCTGTACTGGTGTTGAAATGTTCCGCAAGCTGCTGGATTCCGGCGAAGCTGGCGATAACGTAGGTGTTCTTCTTCGTGGTACCAAGCGTGAAGATGTTGAGCGCGGTCAGGTTCTGGCCAAGCCGGGTTCAATCACACCACACACAAATTTCAAAGCTGAAGCATATATCCTGACCAAAGAAGAGGGTGGCCGTCATACCCCGTTCTTCAATGGTTACCGTCCACAGTTCTACTTCCGTACAACTGATGTGACCGGTTCTGTAACACTGCCGGAAGGCACAGAAATGGTAATGCCAGGTGATAACATCTCTATGGATGTTGAATTGATCACTCCAATCGCAATGGATAAGGAACTTCGTTTCGCTATCCGCGAAGGTGGTCGTACGGTCGGCGCTGGCGTCGTTACCGACATTAGTAAGTAAGAAGTTAAAACGTGCAGCGGCGGTAGGCTAGTCCTACCGCCGCTTTGCCGTCACTGGAGAATAAGAAATGCGTGAATTGTTGTCATTGGCATGCGAAGAGTGCAAACGCCGTAACTACACGACAGATAAGAACAAGCGTACGATGACTGACAAGCTGGTACTGAGTAAGTACTGCAACTCATGTCGTAAGCATACACCGCACAAAGAATCGAAGATTAAGTAACACATAGGCGAGTAGCTCAATTGGTAGAGTACCGGTCTCCAAAACCGGGTGCTGTGGGTTCGAGTCCCTCCTCGCCTGCCAGACGGGCTTTGTGTATTAGGTGAATAGGAGCTGATTATGAGTCGTGTCGCAGAGATGCGTAAATTCATGAACGAAGTAAAGGTTGAGGCGAAAAAAGTAACCTGGCCGGAACGTAAAGAGACCGTGCAGGCAACACTGATGGTGTTCGTTATGGTGATCTTTATTGCCGGCTTTTTGTGGCTGGTTGACCTTGGCTTGAGCGCTCTTGTACAGCAGGTGATCTAATGGCAATGAACTGGTATGTCGTACAGGTATATTCCAACTTTGAAGACAAGGTTGAGCAGATGCTGCGTGAAAATGCAGAGAGAGCAGGTTTGGCTGAGAAGTTTGGTCAGATTCTCGTACCGCGTGAAGAAGTTGTAGAGCTGAAGGAGGGTCAGAAGGTGACCTCCCAGCGTAAATTCTTCCCGGGTTATATTCTCGTTGAGATGGAGATGAATGATGATACCTGGCATGTGGTGAAAGATACGCGCCAGGTAAGTGGATTCTTGGGCTCCAGCGGTAAGCCGCGCCCAATGCCGAAGCGGGAAGTTGATGCTCTGATTCAGCAGATTGAAGATGGTGTTGATCGTCCGAAACCGAAAGTCATGTTCGATATTGGTGATGCGGTGCGTGTGATTGATGGGCCGTTTGCATCCTTTAACGGTGTGGTTGAAGAGGTTCTGGAAGATAAGGCGAAGCTGAAAGTGAGCGTGTCTATCTTCGGTCGTCCTACACCAGTTGAGCTTGAATATATTCAGGTTGAAAAGGCTTAACTCTTTTCAGTTGGAATAACTGCTTTCACAGGATGTGAAGGCCTTACCGCATCTGCGGTAGCAGAGCCACCAGGAGTGGCATGCGAATAAAGGTTGAAGGCTGGATGCTGGATATCGGTTGGAGATATAAATGGCAAAGAAACTAGATAAAATTGTGAAGCTGCAGGTTCCTGCGGGTTCTGCAAATCCAGCTCCACCAGTAGGTCCGGCTCTCGGTCAGGCTGGTGTGAACATCATGGAATTCTGTAAGGCGTTTAACGCCAAAACACAGGAGATGGAAAAGGGTCTGACACTGCCGGTAGTGATCAGTGTTTATGCAGACCGTTCTTTTGATTTCATTATCAAAACCCCACCTGCATCAGTGCTGTTGTTGAAAGCAGCCAAGCTCCAGAAAGGCAGCGGTGAGCCGAATAAGAAGAAGGTTGGTAAAGTTACCAGCGCTCAGATTCGTGAAATTGCTGAAACCAAAATGCCTGACCTAAACTGCTATACCGTTGAAGCTGGAATGAAAATCATCGAAGGCACTGCAGTTTCCATGGGTCTGGTAGTAGAAGGTTAAGGGGTAGATAATGGCTAAGTTAACTAAACGTATGAAAGGCTGCCTGGAAGCTGTTCCAGCTGGCGCAGTAACAGTAAAAGCTGCCGTTGATGCTATTCTGGCACAGCCGGGCACTAAATTCGATGAGTCTATCGATGTAGCAATCAAACTGGGTGTTGATCCAAGGCATGCTGACCAGATGGTTCGTGGCTCTATCGCTCTTCCAAACGGTACGGGTAAAACTGTACGTGTAGCAGTTTTCGCTAAAGGCCCTAAGGCAGAAGAAGCGCTTGCTGCAGGTGCTGATATCGTTGGCGCTGATGATCTGGTAGAGAAGATTCAGGGCGGCTTCATGGATTTTGACCGCGTTGTAGCAACTCCGGACATGATGGGACAGGTTGGTAAGCTCGGCCGTGTTCTCGGTCCTCGTGGCCTGATGCCTAACCCTAAACTGGGCACCGTAACCATGGATGTGACCAAAGCTGTTGGCGCAATCAAATCCGGCCAGATTGAAGTTCGTGTTGATAAAGGTGGTGTGATTCATGCACCGGTTGGCCGTCGCTCTTTTGATGCTGCCAAACTGAATGAAAATGTTGATTATCTACTCAGTGAACTCAACCGTATGCGTCCATCATCTTCAAAAGGGCGTTACATGCAGAAGATGACCGTCTCCTCAACCATGGGTGCAGGCGTACGCGTGGATGAAACCACTCTGTAATTTGATGTGTCACCTCTTCTGAGGTGAGGCAGTAGTTTGCTGACTTCGGTCAGCGTGCCGCAAGGCAAAAAGATCGACTGTGCTGTGACTTTCATAAGTAACAGCAATGTCGAGAATAACGATCCGTCCTAGACTGCTGGAGTCAGACTCATTGAGTTTGATTTAATTGGGGAAACCCTTCCTGCATAGATGGGGTGCAAGCCACTTGCGCGGGTCGAAAAAGCAAGGGGGTAAATGTGGATAAGCAAGACAAACAACGCATTGTCGAAGAACTTCACGCTGCCTGGTCCGAATCTACAGCTGGCGTAGTAGCACACTACCGCGGCCTGAGTGTTTCCCAAATGGGTCAACTCCGTCGTTCTCTGCATGAAGCAGATGTGTCACTGCAGGTTGTAAAAAACACTCTGGCGCGTCGTGCGGCAGAAGGTACGGACTTCAAAGCAGCAGTTGATCTGTTCACCGGCCCTGTAGCGATCGCTTATGGTAAAGATCCGGTAGGCATGGCAAAAGCCATGTCCGATTTCGCCAAAAAGAATGATGCGCTTCAGGTTCAAGGTGGAGTACTCGACGGCAAACTGATGGATGTTGCCAGTGTAACAGCACTGGGCAATCTGCCATCCCGTGAAGTTCTGCTCGCCAAAATGCTCGGAAGTATGCAGTCACCAATCAGCGGGTTCGTCCGTACATTGGCAGAAGTACCTGCATCATTCGTACGCACACTGGCAGCGATTCGCGATCAGAAAGAAGCATAAAAACATTTATCACTAACTATTTTAACTTATAGCACAAGGAGCTAAACAAAATGGCAATCACTAAAGATGAACTAATCTCTGCAATCGAAACTATGACCGTTCTGGAACTGTCTGAGCTGGTAACTGCTCTTGAAGACAAGTTCGGCGTATCTGCTGCTGCACCTGTAGCAGTAGCAGCTGGTCCTGCTGCTGGTGGCGAAGCCGCAGCTGATGAGCAGACTGAATTCAACGTAGTTCTGCAGTCTGCAGGCGAGAAGAAAATTCAGGTAATCAAAGCAGTTCGTGAAGCAACTGGTCTGGGTCTGAAAGAAGCCAAGGCAGTAGTTGACGGCGCACCAGGTAACGTGAAAGAAGGCGTTTCCAAGGATGAAGCTGAAGAACTGAAAGCTAAACTGGAAGAAGCAGGCGCAATCGTAGAACTGAAGTAAGCTTCAAGTTGTACAAGCTTCAAAGGTAAACGTATCGGGTTAATCCTCGATGGTGAAAGCCATCGAGGGTTGCCCTTTTTCGCATTTTAAGTTTTCAGAGAAAATCTGTTCATCGTTCGAGGTTACCATGGCCAAGCAAGCATCACTAAAACGTATTCGCAAGAATTTCGGTAGTATCAAGTCGCCAATCAGCATGCCTAACATGCTTTCACTGCAGACTGAGTCTTACCATGAATTTGTGGGTTATGGCGAAGCGGTCAACGACTCGCGTCTTTCCACAGTGTTCCAGTCTGTATTCCCGGTGCGTGATTATGCCGGTAATGCTGAGCTGGGTTTTGAAGGCCTTGAATACAGCCCTCCCCGTTATGACCTCGACGAATGTCGCCGCCGTGACCTGACATATGCTTTGCCTGTTAAGGTGAAACTTCGTCTGAAGATTTTTGAATCCGAAGGTGAAAAACGCGCCAAACGCAAGGTTCGTGAAGTCCGTGACCAGTCTGTCTATATGGGTGAAATTCCTGCGATGACCGAGCACGGGTCCTTTATCATCAATGGTACCGAGCGCGCTATCGTTTCACAGATGCACCGTTCTCCTGGTGTTTTCTTTGACCATGACAAGGGTAAAACCCATGCCTCCGGTAAATTCCTGTTTAAAGCACGTGTCATCCCATACCGTGGTTCGTGGCTCGATTTTGAATTTGATGCCAAAGACAAGGTTCATTTCCGTATTGATTTACGTCGCAAAATGCCTGTTGGTGTTCTGCTTAAAGCATTGGGTCTTTCCACTCAGGAAATTCTTGAGCGCTTCTATAAGCGTCGTACCTATCGTTTGACTGATAATGGTGTACAGATCAAATTTGTGCCGGAACTGTTTGAAGGTACCCGTGCTGTAACCACGATTAAAATTGGTAACAAAAAGATTGTTGCTGAAGGCAAGAAATATACAAAAGTTGCAATCAAGCGTTTAACCGAAGCCGAAGTCGAGTGGATTGATGTTCCTCTGGAATCAGTAATCGGGGAAGTTGCTGCGGAACCTGTTCTGATAGATGGTGGTGAAATTCTTATCGACCACAATCAGGAGCTGACTGAAGAGTCCATCTCTGCCCTGCAGGGCGCTGGCATCAAGGAATTTGATTGCCTGCTGATCGATGGCTCTGTTCGCGGCCCATGGCTTGCTGATACACTGCGTCTGGACATGGTACAGTCCCGTGAAGAAGCACGTGTTGAAATTTACCGCATGATGCGCCCGGGCGAGCCACCTACGGTTGAAACTGCGAAAGCACTGTTTGAATCCCTGTTTTATGATCCATCCCGTTATGATCTCTCCCGTGTTGGCCGTATGAAATTGAACAGCCGCCTTGGTATCAGCAATGATGATGTTCAGCTTGATCAGGGCACACTGCGTGATGAAGATATTTTACTGGCACTCGATACCCTGCTTGATCTTCGTGATGGCATCGGTGAAGTCGATGATATCGACCACCTTGGTAACCGTCGTCTGCGTTCAGTAGGCGAGCTGCTGGAAAACCAGATCCGTGTTGGTCTGGTTCGTATGGAGCGCGCTATCCGTGAACGTTTGAGTTCCGGTGATCTGACAGAAATGATGCCGTCTGATGCAGTAAATGCGAAGCCGTTGATTGCATCTGTAAAAGAGTTCTTTGGCTCTTCCCAGCTGTCCCAGTTTATGGATCAGACCAATCCACTGTCAGAAGTAACGCATAAGCGTCGTCTTTCGGCTCTTGGCCCCGGCGGTCTTTCTCGTGAGCGTGCCGGATTTGAAGTACGAGATGTGCATCCAACCCATTATGGCCGTCTCTGCCCAATTGAAACACCTGAAGGCCCGAACATCGGCCTGATCAACTCACTGGCAACCTATGCCAAGGTGAATGACTTCGGTTTTATTGAATCACCATACCGCAGGGTTGTTGATGGCAAGGTCACCGATATTGTTGATTACCTCTCTGCCATTGACGAAGCAACCCCAGTCATTGCACAGGCAAATGCAAAAGTTGATACCGCTGGCGGTTTCTCAGCAGACCTGATTCAGTGCCGTCAGGGTGGTGAATTCATCATGGCTGAGCCTGCTCAGATCGAATACATGGATGTGTCGCCTTCGCAGGTGGTATCTGTATGTTCCGGTCTCATCCCGTTCCTTGAGCACGATGATGCGAACCGAGCACTGATGGGTTCGAACATGATGCGTCAGGCTGTGCCATTGTTGAAATCAGAGAAACCTCTTGTCGGCACCGGCATGGAAGCTCCTCTGGCGCGTGACTCAGGTGTATCTCAGGTTGCACGCCGTGGTGGTGTGGTTGAACGTGTAGATGGTGAACGCATCGTTGTTAAGGTTCATGATGATGAGCAGGTAGAGGGTGAGCCGGGTGTAGATATCTATCGCCTGTTCAAATACCGCCGTTCCAACCAGAACACATGTTTTAACCAGCGTCCTCTTGTCAAATCAGGTGAGCTGGTTGCCAAAGGCGATATCATTGCTGATGGACCATCCACGGATCTGGGTGAGCTTGCACTTGGACGTAATGTACTTGTCGCGCTGATGCCTTGGCGTGGATATAACTTCGAGGATGCAATTGTTATCTCCGAGAAGCTGGTTAAAGACGATGTCTATACTTCTATTCATATCGAAGAATTCGAAGCTGTAGCTCGTGATACCAAGCTGGGTGCAGAAGAGATTACTCGTGATATTCCCAATGTCGGTGAAGATGCACTTCGTCACCTTGATGACTGCGGTATTGCATATATAGGTGCAGAAGTTAAACAGGGCGACATTCTGGTTGGTAAAATCACCCCTAAAGGTGAAACCCAGCTCTCTCCTGAAGAGAAACTTCTGCGTGCGATTTTTGGTGAGAAAGCATCGGATGTGCGTGATACTTCAATGCGCGTGAAACCCGGTGAAGAGGGTGTTGTTGTCGATGTGCAGGTTTTTACCCGTCGCGGCGATGAGAAAGATGACCGTGCCAAGGTGATTGAAGAGTCTGCAATTGAGCAGCTCTATGCAGATAAAGAAGAAGAACGTCGCATCCTTGAGGGTAATGCAGTCAGTCGTCTGCAGGCACTGCTGGTTGGCCAGACAGCTGCTACATTCAAGGGTCTGAAGACCGGTGAAACAATTAAGGCCGCATCCATTGAAGCATTGAATCTGCGTGATCTTTCCGGTGTGTCGGTTGCTGATGATGCAGTGAATGCACGAGTAGCCGAAATTCTTGAGTCTATGGATAAAGAACGTGCAAAACTTGAATCACGTTTTGAAGAAAAGGTTGCCAAGGTTCGTGAAGGTTCTGAACTGAAACCTGGCGTGATTAAGGTTGTGAAAGTATTCGTGGCAGTCAAACGCAAGCTGCAGCCGGGTGATAAGATGGCCGGGCGTCATGGTAACAAGGGTGTAATTTCGGTCATCGTACCGGAAGAAGACATGCCTTATACTGAAGACGGGACTCCGGTTGATATTTGCCTGAACCCGCTGGGCGTACCGTCACGTATGAATATCGGACAGATTTTTGAAATTCATATGGGCTGGGCAGCAAGTGGACTGGGCAAGAAACTTGATGCAATGGTTAAAGCCGATGCTGAACAGGAAGAGGTTCGTAGCTTCCTGCTTGATGCATACGACGAAGACAAGTCCGCCTGTAGCGATATTGCCGCGATGGATGAAGAGTCTCTGACTGAGCTGGCAAACAACCTGAAGGGTGGTGTTCCGATTGCCACACCAGTGTTTGATGGTGCCAAAGAGTCGCATGTACAGCGTATGCTTAAACTTGCTGATCTTCCTGAAACCGGACAGACCACATTGTACGATGGTCGCACAGGTGAAGCATTTGATCGTGCGATCACTATCGGACACATGTATATCATTAAGCTACATCATCTGGTTGATGAGAAGATTCATGCTCGTTCAACCGGTCCTTATTCACTTGTTACGCAGCAGCCTCTCGGTGGTAAAGCCCAGTTTGGTGGCCAGCGTTTCGGTGAAATGGAAGTATGGGCACTGGAAGCATACGGTGCAGCCCATATTCTGCAGGAAATGCTGACTGTGAAGTCAGATGACGTTCAAGGCCGTACCAAAATGTATGAGTCCATTGTTCGTGGTGATATGTCATTCGATGCGGGGATCCCAGAGTCCTTCAATGTAATGACCAAAGAATTAAACGCGCTTGGCATTGACCTCTCCATGGTCAAACGTCCAACCGAGAACGAAGGAGAATAAGTTATGCAAGAACTTCTCGGTATGTTCCAGAAGCCATCCAAGATCGCAGACTTCGATGGCCTGCGTGTCGGACTAGCAAGTCCGGAAAAGATTCGTTCATGGTCTTATGGCGAAGTTAAGAAGCCGGAAACCATTAACTACCGTACCTTCAAACCTGAACGCGACGGCCTGTTTTGTGCCAAAATCTTTGGTCCTATCAAGGATTATGAGTGCCTGTGTGGTAAGTACAAACGCCTCAAGCATCGCGGCGTCGTGTGTGAAAAGTGCTCGGTTGAAGTGATCCAGTCCAAGGTTCGTCGTGAACGTATGGGTCATATTGAACTGGCTGCTCCTGTAGCACACATCTGGTTCCTCAAGAGCTTGCCGTCACGCATCGGCTTGTTGCTGGATAAAACACTGAAAGAGCTGGAGCGCATCCTCTATTTCGAATCCTATATCGTACTTGACCCTGGTCTGACCAGTCTGGAGCAGTTCCAGATCATGACCGAAGAAGAGTACATTGAAGCCTTTGAAGAGTATGGCGAAGAGTTCCGTGCCGGCATGGGTGCTGCGGCATTACAGGAAATGTTGAAAAACATCGACCTTGATGAAGAGCGCCAGTCTCTGCGTGCGCAGATTCTTGCGACCAAGGCCGTAACCAAGCTGACCAAACTGACCAAGCGTCTGGCGACTGTTGAAGCCATGCTTGGTTCAGGCAATCGTCCTGAATGGATGGTACTGGAAGTGATTCCTGTACTGCCACCGGAAATTCGTCCACTGGTTCCTTTGGATGGTGGCCGTTTTGCGACCTCCGATCTGAACGACCTTTATCGCCGTGTGATCAACCGTAACAACCGTCTTAAGCGATTGTTGGAACTTAATGCGCCGGAAATCATTACCCGTAACGAAAAGCGTATGCTACAGGAGTCTGTAGATGCGTTGTTTGATAATGACCGTCGTTCCAAACCAATTACCGGCAATAACCGCCGCCCTCTGAAATCTCTCTCTGATGTGATTAAGGGTAAACAGGGTCGTTTCCGTCAGAACCTGCTGGGTAAACGTGTGGATTACTCCGGTCGTTCTGTGATCGTGGTTGGTCCTGAGCTAAAACTGCATCAGTGTGGTCTTCCAAAGAAGATGGCACTCGAGTTGTTCAAGCCGTTTATTTATAACAAGCTGGAATTGCGTGGTCTGGCCAACACCATCAAGGCAGCCAAGAAGCTTGTAGAGCAGGGCATTCCTGAAGTGTGGGATATACTGGCTGAAGTGATTCACCAGCATCCGGTTATGCTTAACCGTGCACCAACACTGCACAGGCTTGGTATTCAGGCATTTGAACCGGTATTGATCGAAGGAAAGGCTATTCAGCTGCATCCACTGGTCTGTACCGCATTCAATGCTGATTTCGATGGTGACCAAATGGCAGTTCATGTGCCGCTTTCTGTGGAAGCACAGACTGAAGCACGTGCTCTGATGATGTCGACCAATAACATCCTCTCACCAGCTACAGGTAAACCTGTGGTAGTACCAACTCAGGATATGGTCCTGGGCATTTACTACCTGACACGCGAACGCCCATTTGGTAAAGGTGAGAACATGGTGTTCTCATCAACAGATGAAGTTGAACGTGCTATGGATGCCGGTGTAGTTGAACTGCACAGCCGTATTGTTTGCCGTATTCGCGGCAATCGTGAGAAGACTACTGTCGGACGTGCCATTCTCTCTACTATCCTGCCAACTGAACTGCCGTTCACAGCTGTGAACCGTGAATTGACCAAGAAGGATGTGGGTGTCCTGATTGAGGACTGCTACCGTGTTGCAGGAAACAAGGCGACCGTACTGCTGGCAGATCGCCTGAAAGTTCTTGGTTATACCTATGCGACGAAATCCGGTGCGTCATTTGCGCTGTGTGATGTTGTTGTACCTGAGAGCAAGTATTCAACTGTTGCTGAGACTGAATCTGAAGTTGCCAAGGTTCAGAAGCAGTATTCTGACGGTCTTATTACCGCCGGTGAACGTTACAACAAGGTGATCGACCTTTGGACACACACCTCAGAAAAAGTTGCCCGTGCGATGATGGATAACCTTGCTACTGAAGAGATGACGTCCGCTGATGGTACGCAGTCAGAAACAGCCAAGACCTTTAACCCGGTTTACATGATGGCAGATTCAGGCGCTCGTGGTTCTGCTCAGCAGATTCGTCAGCTCGCTGGTATGCGTGGTTTGATGGCTAAACCGGATGGCTCGATCATTGAAACACCGATTACAGCAAACTTCCGTGAAGGCCTGACTATCCTGCAGTACTTCATCTCTACCCATGGTGCACGTAAAGGCCTGGCAGATACCGCACTTAAAACTGCAAACTCAGGCTACCTGACCCGTCGTCTGGTTGATGTGGCACAGGATGCTGTGGTGCGTATGCAGGATTGTGGTACAGATAATGGTGTAACCCTGTCAGCTCTCGTTGAGGGTGGTGAAGTCATCGAACCATTGTATGAACGTGTACTTGGCCGTGTACTGCTTGATCCTGCATGTGATCCGATTTCCGGAGAAGAGATTGCACCAGCCGGTGCCATGGTAAATGAAGAGCTTGCTGACAAGATCGAAGAAGCGGTTGTTGAATCCGTTCGCATCCGATCTGTACTGACTTGTGAAGCTGAAGATGGCGTATGTGCCAACTGTTATGGCCGTGATCTGGCCCATGGTTCACCGGTTTCTATCGGTGAGGCAGTAGGCGTGATTGCTGCACAGTCGATTGGTGAGCCGGGTACCCAGCTGACCATGCGTACCTTCCATGTGGGTGGTACGGCATCTCGTTCTGCTGAGCAGGCGCATGTTGAAGCCAAGTTTGGTGGAACACTGACTCTGGAAGCAGCTATTACTGTTGTGGATACGAATGGTGCCGAGATCGTCATCAACCGTCATACCGAAGCTGTCATTGCTGATAACAATGGCAAAGAGCTTGAACGCCATCGTATTCCTTATGGTGCACATCTGCTGGTTAAGGATGCGACGAAGACCAAGGCCGGGCAGAAACTGGCTGAGTGGGATCCGTACACCATGCCTCTGATTGCCGAAACCGATGGTAAGATTCGTTTCGTTGATCTCGAAGAAGGCATCACCATGCGTGAGCAGTCTGATGAAGTGACAGGTCTTTCCAGTCGCGTGGTAACCCAGCAGTCTGATACGCGTAAAGATGCACTGCGTCCCCAGATTCATCTGGTAGACCCGATGGATCCGGAAGGTGACCCGATTGTTCTGGCTCGTACCAATACACCTGCACGTTACTTCCTCTCACCTGGTGCGATTTTGAATGTAGAGCACGAAGTAGAAGTGAAAGCCGGTTATGTATTGGCACGTATTCCTCGTGAAGCAGGCAAGACCAAGGACATTACCGGTGGTCTGCCACGTGTTGTCGAGCTGTTTGAAGCACGTAAGCCGAAGAACCTGGCCTTCATTGCCGGTGCTGACGGTGTGATCTCCTTTGGTAAGGATATCCGTGGTAAGCGTCGTGTTTATGTAGATCCGGCGGATGGTTCTGATCAGTTTGAATATCAGATTCCTAAGGGTTCACAGATTCTTGTTCAGGAAGGTGACCGCGTACGCCGTGGTGAGCGCCTGATGGAAGGTTCTCCTGCACCTCAGGATATTCTGAAGGTTCTGGGTGTCGAAGCACTCTCCAGCTACCTGACTGATGAAATTCAGGAGGTTTACCGTCTGCAGGGCGTGAAGATCAACGATAAACATATCGAAGTGATTGCACGTCAGATGATGCGTAAGGTTCAGATTAATGATCCGGGCCAGTCCAACTTCGTCGCCGGCGAACAGCCAGTACGTAAGCATGTACTGCAGGCCAACCGTAAGCTGGTAGCCGAAGGAAAAGCTCCTGCAACATTCGAGCCTATTCTTCTCGGTATCACGAAATCTTCACTGAATACTGAGTCCTTCATCTCGGCAGCCTCCTTCCAGGAGACTACCCGTGTGATCACTGAAGCTGCCCTGGCAGGTAAAGTGGATTGGCTGATGGGGCTGAAAGAGAATGTAATTCTCGGACGTCTGCTGCCAGCCGGTACCGGACTTGCAGCTCGCAATGCTCCTAAGCCTGTAGTTGAAGGTGCTGAAGGGATTGTTGAGAAGGCACCTGATGCAGATATACTTGAAGAACTTGGTCAGGTTGTTGATGATCGCTCTGCAGCAGAGATTCAGGCTGCAGAAGGCGAATAAGCCTTAAAACCATAAGGTAAAAAAAGGGCACCTCAATAAGGTGCCCTTTTTTGTTTATGGATCAAAGTTGGCAGGATATCTATGCAACAAGTGACTTATTCTTTATAGACACAAGGCCATTCATGTTTTTTTGCTGCACTCCTCATGCTGGCAAGCGCTATTATCGTACTTTTATGGTTCCTTCTGAGATGCCGAAAATTATGTCCAGAACCTTGGCCCGGTTTGTCGTTTCAAACCAGAGGATGTCTTCCTGATCGGTCGTAAACCAGATACCCCGTTTGCTCAGCTCATACTTTAAGGCTTCGTGCATGGGCCGATTGATTGGCATAAGATAATTCAGGCTTTTGCCATCGGGAACCTTGGGCAAATAAACCCAGCCTTTGTTTACGGCATCAGGAATGGTTCGGTTGATGATGAGCAGAAAGTCTTTGCGGTGTTTCTCTTCCACGCAGATGGTGCGTCCTTTGATATAGTGTGGGAGCCCTGAATGATCCAGAGTCAGCCTCAGACTGTCGGCCTGATAGGTATCAACCAGCTGTGTACAGGAGCTAAGTTCCGCAGCATGGGAAAAAAAAGGCATGAAACATAATGTAGTCATTGTCAGAGCAATGTGACGCAAAGACCCTCCAGGATATGTTTATCATTTATGATACTCCACACTATGATGTGAATGGAGCATCGTAAACAGCAAGAGGCTTGGAATGATGATCCCCGGGAGCTGAAAGTATGCACGCTTGATCTAATTAAAGGGCGTTATGATTCCAAAGCTCTTCTCACCAAACAGGGGATGGGGAGGCAAGCGAAATTCAAGTCACACCTATGCGGGGAGAGTTATGCTGACTGCACTTTATCCGGAGCTAAGTCTCGATAGTAGATAGTATCAGAATATATCGGTTGACGGTGTGTGATCCGACGCTATTGTTCGCCGCCCTCCGGTAGAAGCTTTGCCGAAACGGAGGGGATTTCTTGCTACAATTCAGCATCATTTGAAGGGTAGAAAGAAAGATATTGACGGTAGCTTTTGTGCCGTTAATGTTCGCCGCCCTCGCAAGACAGGCAGCTGTTTTGAGAGGGTATTTCTGAGTAACTTCCAACAAGTTTGGAGTCACTCAGAAAGAGTTTGACAAGTTGATCGGCGGGCCTATAGTTCGCCGCCCGCAGCAAGGCAGCGCAAGCAGCCAGCCGCGGGGAAGCAGGTTTTGTTCTTTACA
>Ga0316204_10005218_pt1 | contig 21863 bp, 22 predicted proteins | sample 6monrhotite_MG_2_FD_205661 | JGI IMG/M metagenome (GOLD analysis project Ga0316204, IMG submission 205661) | Microbial mat bacterial communities from mineral coupon in-situ incubated in ocean water Damariscotta River, Maine, United States -... | ecosystem: Environmental > Aquatic > Marine >... | reverse complement strand
ATTCAATTCTAAAAACAGGCATGGAATGCACCTTATTAGAAGTAATTTGATTGATAATGGCTTCATTTTCCTCTAAAAAATAATTATAATCATCAACTGCCTTATCATATCGTATCCTGTGATGAAGCACATTATATTGAGATTCCATTATTTCATTCGTTAATTCACTCATCAGAGGATACCTGTCAAATTCAGGGTGATGCTGTGCAAAATCAATCACCTCCGATATAATCTGATTGCTCATTGAGTCATAATCATCAATAAGTCTGGAATTGGTCATGGTCTCTTGAGAATAACGATTTAATTTCAATACCTCCAACTCCTCTATAAGCTGATTAAACTGTTTCACATTATATGCCCCGGTGTACGAGACTTCTTCCAGAAGACGCTTCATACTAAATAACTTTTCGTTATCGTCCTCAATCATTACAGACCAATTCAAAGAAACTTCAGAATTTAAAAGTTCATAATGACTTTTTAATGAATCCAATTTTTTTGAGGAAAGGTAAGTAGACTTCTTGTCATTGCGGGTACATCCATAGATCATGAATACAACCAATAAAACAGACACAAATTTTTCAATATCTTTCATTGACTAGAATATTTGTCTTATCTCATCCTTCATATGTGTGAGTGAAAGCACAATTGGATCAGTCTCTTTATGCATCATTAGTTCGAAAATTCTTTTTGACAAATCAAGAGATGGTCCATCACCTTCCAATTCAGAAGCTGCTGTGTTAATAACTACTACCACTTCTTCCATCGCCTTTTTTGTCAAGTTCCACGACTCATCACTCATATATACTTGTTGGGAAAGATTATGGTTATATTCCTGACGTATCTCATTCAATAATACTTCATGAAATTCTCGTACATTATACCCACTATTATTCAACCTCAACACCAGATTATTTGGGGAAATTCTCTCTAGGAACAAACACATTCTCTCATAGGCCTGTAGCCTGATTGGCAATATAGTTTCTGTGTTTTTCATTTTTAACTCAAGAACTTTTCGATCAAATTCTCTGTTTAAAAATGATTTTACGATTAGATAAACAGCATATAAAACGATTATTGCTGGAAGCGTAATTTTTAACAAATCAAGAAAGGCATCCATAGAAACAAATAATAAGAAAAATAAATACACTGGTCGCTCAAAAATAATTAATTTTAAGTCGAATAAAAGCAAAATATTGATGTCACAACCAATAAATCCCATTAAGATAACGGAAAAAGCGGTTAAACAGATAAAAAATATCGCCTCAGAAAAAAATATTTCTGAAGATTATGGATTGAGGGTAGGTATGCAGGGAGGCGGATGTGGTGGCATGAGCTTTTTACTTGGCTTCGATGTAAGCAAAGACACTGATGGTGTATTTGAAATGGACGGAATAAAGGTGTTGATCGAAAAAAAAGACACCATGTACCTATTGGGAATGGTAATCGATTTTATCGAAAATGATGAAGAAAAAGGGTTTACCTTTATGAAAGAGTCAGAACTGAATAAAACCTAATAGTTAACGCTCTCGGCTTAGTGTAACTTTCGCTCGCTGGCATACGCCTCCAATCGGTGGATTAAACTTCGATATACTTACAGTAACTAAGGTTATCTGAGCAAATTGAACCAAACAAGAGTCTATGATTCTTTTTCCAATATGTTCCAGCAGTCTTGAGGGTTGATTGATTTCATTACGAATGATTTTATACAATTCTTCGTAATTGATCGTCTCTCTTAGTTTGTCACTTTCTGCAGCCAGACTAAAGTCTACTTTAACACTAATATCCACAGAATATTTATTCCCAATCTTCTGTTCCTCATCCAGAAAACCGTGATAGGCGAAAAACTCTATACCCTCTAAAGAAATAATTCCCATAATTAGTCGATCTGATCAAAAAATGATTTTTCAACCGAATCATCTTTCTCTGATTGGGAATCTGAATTAACTGTTGGAATACTGTTGGAGATAGATTTGGTAGTGGATCGAACTTCCTTCTTGATATGATCAATTTCCTGATCAATATTAAACTTTTTTGATTCACTGATCATATCCTCGACATTCTGCAATGTATCACTGGCCAGAGACTTAAGGTTGGAAACAAGCAATTGCTTCATCTTCTGGAGTTCCTTATACTGCTTTTGAATTATCTTCAGTTCTTCTTCCATGTCTGTAATGGCAACTTTAGATTTACCTTCAGCTTCTTCAATAATGGTTTTTGCATTATTCTTTGATTCATTGATCAATGCCTCTGCCTTCCACTGAGTTTCTCTCATGTGTAGTTCTGCAGTTTTTCGAGCCTGCTCAACTACATTTGCACCTGTATCTTCAGCTGTCTTTAGCGTTTTAAACAATGAATTCTCAACTTCACGCAGTTTCTGAACTTCTCTTTCTGAAGTTTCAAGTTTTATCTTTAATTCTTTAGAATCATCCAGCACTCTTTCCCACTCCTGGGATAAGGATAATAAAAAAGCATTTACTTCATCCTTATCGTATCCTCTGAGTTTTTTCTCAAAACTCTTTTGCCTTATCTCCAGTGGCGTAACTTTCATAATGTTGTATTTTTATTGAATTCTAAATTCCAGACTGAGATTGAATGATCATCACTGCAAGCTATAACCTGATTTTTATAGGAAGACCATAAAAGCTTATTTACCGAAGTGCCATGACCGGCATGTCGGGATTTGTCAATTACTTTCAATAATTTAAAGGATCCGGCATCCCACACTTTTATGGATTTATCCATGCTACAAGTTACAAAATAATTTGCATTAGGACTGAATGCTAAATGGTTTAATGCATACATATGTGCATTAATCGTTTCAACCATGGCATAGTTATTTCGTGTATCCCAAATCCTTAATTTTGCATCTCTGCCTCCACTTAATAGAACTGCATTTTCAGGTGAGTATTGTACCGTGAATATGGAATTAGTACTTCCTTTCAACTCATGCAATAATTCAAGGCTCTCTAAATCGAATACCCGAATTTTATGATCACTATAGCCTATGGCAAAATGACCCAGTTCCTCACTAATCGTTATGCATCTTGCAGATTCCTCACTAAACTGCAGGTCCTTAATGGTCATTAAATCTTTTGAATCAATAATTTTCACCAAACCTCCTCCACAGGCAATAATGATTTTACTTCCTGACTTTTTTATATCAAATATTGCAGGTGATCCGGTTTTAAGTGACCCTACTACTGTCTTTTGGTTCACATTTACCAAATGAATTCCCTCATAGTTTTGACCAACAATTAGTAAATCTTCTACTTCATCATAATGTAAAGCATAGACCGAAGCACTTACCTTGGCAATTAATCTACCCTGATCTCCTGAATTCAAATCCCATAGTACAATCATACCATCACCGCCGGCAGAGAAAAATTGTCCATTTGGTCCCTTCTCAACGGTATAAACAGAATCACTATGACCGGTATAAGTATGGTTTTTTTCTACTTCCAGGAAACTCATCAATTAGTGGATTATCTGAACACAAAATAAATAATTCATGAGGACAATACTGTCATACTATTCTCAATAATTTTAATATATGTTGCAATTGTTTAATTTGGATTCCTTACTCCATGGAAATTAGACTATGAATATCAAGCTATTTTTACTCATTTTTATCCTTATGGGTTGTTCCCAAAAAGGAAAAGAAAACAAAACCTCACCATCAATGGTTCCAGGGCTGGATCTAGAAAAAGCAGGTTACTTATACAATTTTGCTTATCACTGCATAGATCAAGAGTACCCCAATAAACCAGGACATGTATTAGGCGATAGCTTATCCCTTAAAACACCTTCTAACTTACATCCCGCCTTTTACGGATGCTTTGATTGGCATTCTTCTGTTCATGGTCACTGGACATTGGTAAATGTAATAGTACAATTTCCGGATTTTAGTGAACATGAAGCCATACTTCAAAAGCTTGCTGCAACCATTACTAAAGAAAATATACAAAAGGAAGTTGCCTATTTTGATGATCGAAACAATTCTAACTTTGAACGTACTTATGGATGGGCATGGCTGCTAAAATTGGATGAAGCGCTCTACCGTTGGGATCATCCTCGGGCTGAAGAATTAAGGAACAATCTTCAACCTCTTACCATTCTAATTGAAAATAAATTTATCGAATTTCTCAATAAGCTATCCTACCCAATACGGGTAGGTGAACACCCAAACACTGCTTTTGGATTATCCTTCGCATTAGATTATGCCCGTAGTCAAAACCGAGCGAAGTTGGAAGAAACAATCATACGAAAAGCAAAAGAATACTATATGAATGATACAGGTTGTCCGATAACTTGGGAGCCCGGTGGTTTTGATTTTCTTTCTCCTTGTTTACAGGAAGCTTCCCTGATGTTAAAAGTACTTCCATCGGAAGAGTTTACATCCTGGATGAATACTTTCTTACCTGGATTTCTTGAAAGTCCTGAAAAGTATTTGACTCCAGCTAAGGTCAGCGATCGTTCTGATGGGAAAATAGCCCATCTTGATGGATTAAATTTTAGTCGTGCCTGGTGTCTTTATGAAATAGGTTTAGGCTTGGAAAATGAAAAAGTTACTGAATTGGCAAATCAACATTTTAAAGTAAGCTATGATAAAATAGATGTTGATGAGTATGCTGGATCTCATTGGCTTGCAAGTTTCGCAATGTATGCTCTGCTAAAAGCTCAATAATTTAGAATGCCAAAAATTTTCGAAAAAGACACCCAAGCTCAAAGCCATCTTATGGTATGGAAAATTGAAGAAGACGAAAAAACACTTCATCAGTATCTCCTACTTAATTATCATGAGGAATTAGAATTTAAAAAAACCTCACACCCTCAAAAAAAACTGGAGTACTTATCTGGCAAAATTTGTATTGCATCCATTGTGAATAAATTGGGCTTGCCGTATGATGGTATTAAAAAAGATGAATTTGGTAAACCACATTTGATCAACCTGCCTTTTCACATTTCAGTTTCCCATTCCTTTCCATTTGCCTGTGCAATTTTATCCAAAGTAAAGCCAGTTGGTATAGATATTGAAGTACCTAGAGAAAAACTACGTGTAATTTCAGAAAAATACCTCAATAAGGCTGAGCTAGAAGATTCTAATGGAAATCTTGAAAAGTTATGTATTCAATGGTCGGCCAAGGAATCTATTTATAAAGAATACGGAAAGAAAAAGCTTATTTTTAAAGAGAATATTAAGGTAATGCTTGGAAAAGATCCATATTTGAATGGATTAAAAGCCAAAACATTGATCTCTGGTTCAGAAAAAAACTACAGTCTTACTGTAGTTAAACTAGAAGATCATATTCTTTGTTATACACTATGAGCATTTCATATGTAAGTATTCCAATGATAATTAGGAAAAATTTAAGATTTAGATCGTTAAATTTATACTTATGAAAAATCTAAAAGGATATATAATAGTTCTGTTGCTGAGTAGTTCAATTATTTCATCTGCGCAGGTAAGTAATTTTACGCTGCTGAATGCAGTCGATAACCAGCAGGTATCACTCGATAGCTATAGCTCAAAAAAAGCCGTTGTAATCATATTTACTTCCAATTATTGTCCTTATTCAAAGTTATATGAGCAAAGAATTCAGGATTTATACCAGGAGTTTAAGGAGAAAGGGGTCCAAATCCTACTTATAAACCCTAATAATCCTTCTTCATCAAAAAGTGAATCTATCGAGGAAATGCATTCAAAAGCAAAAAGTAGTGGCTTTGGATTTCCTTATTTGGCAGATAAAGATCAGACAGTATGTTCTTCCTTTAACGCTACCAAAACTCCTCATGCATTTGTCTTAATTCCTAAAGGAGGACAGTTTCAAATAGTCTATAATGGTGCCATTGATGATAACCCACAAGTAGATTCTGATGTGAGTCGTCAATACTTAAAGGAGGCATTGGAGTCCGTATTAAATGGAAGAAAACCGGCAACAGCCAAAACCAGCCCAACAGGCTGTATCATTAAGAGGGGTTAACCTTTTTCGTCCTGAATTTTCGTGACTGCATTCAGAAGGATTTTGACTTCATCTGCCTTATAATGGTCATCCAGTTTTTCAAAAGCAATAATCAGGTTTCTCATGGCACGGGTAATAATTTCAAAATTATTACAAGGCTCATAGAATATTTTCTGCGGGTTCAGATGTAGATTGGAAATATAGTTATCAATATCAGCCTTCGAAAATATCAGACCTCGATTAAACACATTGATATAGAATTTCAGTTGTTCGGTATAATAAGTCAAAATAAATAGGTTGGGTAAGTTTACGCCAAGAACCGGCAACTTAAGTTTCTGTGCTACCAGCATATATATTACACAAAGAGAAATAGGATTGCCTTTTTTTGTATCCAACACAACATTGATCATTGAATTACCGGGAGAATGAAAGTTCTTGGTATTTGCACTAAATTTTAATTTCGAAAATATTACTGAATTTAAAAGCTTTACTTGATCATAAGGATGAATATCTGATTTGAATTCAAGCCATGTCTCATAATAAATTTGTTCAAGATCCTTCTTGAGTTTATCCAACTCAAGGTCAGGATATTGGTAAGTTGCTACCAGCCACATTCCTTCAAGTAGATCCAAATCCTCACTGTTCGCCCACGATTTTAATTTATCAAGAAGGATGTTAAACTGCAGTGTATGGATTAGATCTTCAATCCTTTTCTGAACTACAGGATTAAAGTTTTCTTCCCACTCAGTCTCCAGAAAAGGGATTATGGTTTCCCCAAGCTCAATAATCTGTCGTTCGATAAGAGTAAGTATTTCGGTATCGTCGTCATCCAGCAAATGGACCAATGCTTTCAGTTCACTTTCCTTCATGTTTGTATCACCCCTACATTAAATTTTTCAACCGGAGCATGGTTTGCCGCTTCAATGCCCATCGACAATACATCTCGCGTTTGTATTGGATCAATAATTCCATCAACCCACAACCTTGATGCTGCATAGTAAGGACTTAACTGGCTATTATACCGGTCAGTAATTTCTTTCAAAAGATCATTTTCTTCCTTTTTAGTGATTTCTTCACCCTTGGCTTTCCTGGAAGATAATTTGATCTGCAATAGAGTTTTGGCAGCAGCTGCTCCACTCATAACCGCAATTTCTGCAGTAGGCCAAGCATAGATCAACCTTGGATCATAAGCTTTACCACACATTGCGTAGTTTCCTGCCCCATAAGAGTTTCCTATAATTATAGTAAACTTAGGAACAGTTGAATTCGCCATGGCATTCACCATTTTGGCTCCATCCTTGATAATCCCGCCATGTTCTGCTCTTGAGCCTACCATAAAACCACTCACATCCTGTATAAAAACCAGAGGGATTTTTCGCTGATTACAATTCATGATAAATCGGGCAGCTTTATCTGCTGAATCCGAATAGATCACTCCACCCATCTGCATCTCTCCTTTTTTGGATTTTACCATTTTACGTTGATTGGCAACAATTCCAACTGCCCAGCCATCAATACGTGCTGTGCCACATACTATGGTCTGTCCATACAATGCCTTGTACTGTTGAAATTCAGAATTATCTACTATTCGCTTGATAATATCCAACATTTCATAAGGTTTGGTACGATTCGAAGGAATAGTCCCATAAAGTTCCTTGGGATCTAATTTTGGGGGCCGAGATTCCTTTCGACTAAAACCAGCTGTAGTATTCTCACCAATTTTATCCATAATCCCTCGTATCGCTTCCAGACATTCCTGATCACTATCGTACTTATTATCAGTTACACCAGAGATTTCTGAATGCGTAGTGGCACCTCCCAACGTTTCATTATCAATGTCTTCGCCAACTGCGGCCTTCACAAGGTAAGAACCAGCGAGAAAGATGGAGCCAGTTTTATCCACTATCATAGCTTCATCCGACATAATCGGCAGATAGGCTCCCCCTGCTACACAACTTCCCATAATGGCCGCAATCTGTACAATACCCATAGAGCTCATCTTAGCATTATTCCGAAATTGTCTTCCAAAGTGCTCCTTATCTGGGAAAATCTCATCCTGCATGGGTAGAAATACTCCTGCACTATCCACCAGATAGATAATCGGAATTCTATTTTCCATAGCAATCTCCTGTGCCCGTAAATTTTTCTTAGCAGTGATCGGAAACCAAGCTCCTGCCTTGACAGTAGCATCATTGGAAACTATTACACACTTACGTTCAGAAACTGTCCCAATTCCAACTACAGTTCCGCCAGAAGGACAACCCCCATACTCTTGGTACATTCCATCTCCCGCAAAGGCTCCAACTTCAAGAAATTCACTATTGGGGTCAATTAGACAATCAATTCGCTCTCGGGCAGTCAACTTACCCTTGGCATGGTGTGACTCAATTTTTTTCTTCCCTCCTCCGAGCTTTACATTTGCAAGGCGCGATTTTAATTTATCGCAAAGTTGCTTTACCTGATCCTCATTTTTATTAAAATCATGGTTCATTTATGCTCAATTTTCACTTTGCTTCCTAAGGTCCTTCTCAATTTTCTTTCTGCTCTTTCCTAAAGGTCCGAAGAAATGCTTTGGATTCGCATTCATATGCTGAAGTAAAGTATCGAGGCTATGTAAGCTACTATTTAAATTATTGTAAAGGGTATCCTCTTTCATCAACCGAGGAAGGGTTCCTTCTCCTGAATTAAGTGTCATCATCAGTAATTCCATCTCCTTCAACGTTTTTTCTGTCTGAGCAAGAGTCTCATTTATCTTTATAGACTTAATAGAATCAGCAGCCTGACCAAATTTTGCCAGAGTAGCTGGAATTGCTTCATTGGTCGTTTTTAACCCCTGTAATAGCTCATTCATACTAACCAGAGTTTCATTGAGCTGTGCTCTATTTTCACTGATAGTTATACGAGTAACCCTAAGCATTTCATTAAGGTTTACCAATGCATCTTTGGTCATATCTCCACTTCCCTGGAAATTATCTAAAATAGCATTTATTTTAGCCATAACAGTTTGAAGGTCGGCAGCAACCGGCTGAGTGCTCTCTTTTATAATATCTTCAAGCGCTTTTTCCAATGTACCCCCAAGAGTATCTCCATCCTGTAATGGATCTTCAATTTGATCGATAACTAATATGATTGATTTGGTCCCCAATAGGTCGCCATGTAGTCTGGCATCTGAACCACGTCCAATGACAATATTGCCATTAACTTCCAGCTCAACGGCCACATGCTTTTCTTTTTGGTTAATAGTAATATCACTAACCCTTCCCACACTTACTCCATCAAGCATAATTTGATTGGAAATATTAAGCCCCCCTACATTGCTGTAGATTACATAATATCTTTTGATATCCTTAAAAAAATCGATACCATTAAGATAATCGAAACCAAAATAAAGTGTAACTCCTGCAATAATGGCAAGAAAACCCACTTTTGCTTCTTTTGAAATCCTCACTAACAAATAAGATTTTTAGTTTTGTGACTCTACTTCTAACTTATAATCCCTAACAGCCCGAAATATTCCATGAGCAATATAAGTCTTTCCTAGCTCATCATTCAAGTATTTCTCTTCATTTTTGTTTGTTAAAAACCCAGTTTCAACAAGAATACTTGGCATCGAAGTCTTCCATAATACTACAAAAGGAGCCTGTTTAACTCCTCGGCTTTTCCTTCCCACCCTGGTTTTGAATTGATTCTCAATACTTTGCGCCAGTTTTAAGCTATTCTCTAAGTAAGCATTTTGATAAAGGGAAAACAAAATCATTGATTCGGGAGAATTAGGATCATACCCGTCATAATTTTCCTTGTAATCGTCTTCCATCAATATCACCGAATTTTCGCGTTTGGCTACTTCCAGATTAGTCTCGGACTTATTCAATCCCATTACATACGTTTCTGTTCCATGAACCGTAGTACTATAGGGCGCAGAATTACAATGAATGGAAATAAACAGGTCTGCATTCTTATCATTGGCAAGATTGGCACGCTCATTGAGAGAAGGAAAACTATCATCATCCCGGGTATAGATAATATTCACATCGTCTATGTACTTTTCAATAGTTTTTCCCAATTCCATCGCTATAGATAAAGTGATGTCCTTTTCTTTGGAAAAACTACCAGAAGTACCTGAATCTTTACCTCCGTGCCCGGCGTCAATGACTATGGTTCGGATCTTGTTGTCTCTAACATTAACTTCTGTAAAAGAAAATAATAAGAGAATCAGCGAAATACCTGAAATTACAGTAATATTTTTCACGATCTTTCGGTTGTTTTGCCTTAATAAGATAGTTTTATACAAAATTGTAAATTTTTTAGATATAATTAAAGCCCTGGTGCATAATTTACGGTATTTTCTGCCACTAATATTTATATTTAGTACTATACCTTGGGTACACTCACAGGATTTGGATTCACTTAGTAATCAATTACTTAAGGAAAGTGCTGTATTGCAGGATTCTATAAATCTTGCAGATACTCTTGCGAGCGACTCTCTGATTTCGGGTCAAATACAACCACAGGGAGATATTGAAACTACTATCAATTATACTGCCAAAGATTCAATAAACTTTGATGTACAACAGCAAATTGTTACACTTTATGGGAATGCCAAAATAGATTATGGTTTAATACAACTTGAAGCTGCTAAAATTGAAATTGACTGGGTAAATAATACACTCTCTGCAAAATATGAGGTAGACAGCACAGGGAAAAAAATTGGAGTTCCCGTATTTAAAGACGGCGCAGAAACCTATGAAACAGACCAAATTGTATATAATTTTGATAGTAAAAAGGCAGTAATTACTGGATTGGTGACCGCTCAGCAAGGAGGTTTTATTCATGGAAATAAAGTAGTTAAAAATGACAAGGATGAACTATTTATCCCTTTAGCGAAATACACCACCTGTAACTTACCCAATCCTCATTTTCACATTGAAGCCAAAAAACTCAAAGCCATACCTGACGAAAAAGTAGTCTCCGGACCCTTTCATCTTGAATTCAATGATATTCCGACTCCTTTGGGCTTTGCATTTGGAATGTTTCCGGATCCTAAAAAATCAAAATCAGGAATTATTTTTCCTACCTATGGTGAAGAAGCCCGAAGAGGTTTTTTTTTAAGAGATGGAGGATACTTTTTTGATATTTCAGAATATATTAAAGTATCGGTAACTGGTGAAATTTATTCTAAAGGAAGCCGTGGACTAACCGTGAATTCAAGCTATAAAAAACGCTATGCATACAGCGGAGGTCTAAACCTGGCGATGAATCGTCTGACTTCCGGACTTGAAGGGGATTCCAGTGTAACCAATGATTTCTGGCTTCGCTGGAATCATTCCCCTGTGGCAAGAGGAAGTAGTCGATTTTCAGCTTCGGTAAATGCAGGTACATCAACTTATAACTCCAACAATTCCTCTGATGTAAATCTGAATAGTAGAGCTACTTTTAATTCCAGTATTAGTTATTCCAAAACATTCACCGGAACCCCTTTTAATATGGCAGCAAGTTTCCGCCATAATCAGGATGTGAACACTAAAAAGATTGATATCCAATTTCCTGAGCTTAGTATGAACATGAGCAGAATATTTCCACTGAAAAATGTCGGAAGGAATAAAAGTGGGCCTTTACAAAGTCTGGGCTTTTCCTATGCTTTTAGCTCAACCAATAGAATTTCAAACCAGCTTCAAAACGTACCAGCCTCAGATGGCAGAGATAGCATAGCAGATTTTAATTTTGACAACCTCCCTTTGTTTCTTGAAAATGCGCAAAATGGAGCCCGTCATAGTATCCCGATATCCACCAATACTAAAATTCTTAACTACTTTACCTTAAGTCCCAGTTTTAATTATGACGGTTTAATATACCTTCGTGAACTTAACTACGAGTGGAATGAAGAAGCCAATGAACTTGTTACAGATACAATTCAAGGCCTTTCCCTTTCGCATACTTTTAATGTAGGAGCAAGCCTTAATACCCGGTTTTATGGCTTAGTGAATTTCGCAGGAGATAAAGCAGTCAAAGCCATTCGTCATGTCGTTACCCCTTCCATAAGTTTTAACTATCGTCCGGATTTTTCAGACCCAAAATATGGCTATTATCAGGAAGTTCAGGTGGACTCCCTGGGGAATACTGAAAGAAAATCAATCTACCAGGGCTTTGTCTATGGCAGTCCATCCAGTGGAGAAAGCGCAGCAGTGGGGTTTTCACTGAATAATAATATCGAGATGAAAGTCAGAGATAAAAAGGACACCTTAAGCGGAACAAAGAAAATACCAATATTTGAAAACCTTTCCTTCAGTTCTTCTTATAATTTTGTAGCTGATTCATTCAACCTGGCTCCAGTATCCATGAATGCCCGAACAAAAATTGGAACATTTGACATTAACTTTAGTGGCACACTGGATCCTTATATCTGGGTTGTTACTGGTGTTGATCCAGAGACAGGAGCGGTTAGTCAGAAGCAAATTTCTGAATTCGCATGGAATAATGGCAGAGGGCTGGGTCAGATTTCCCGCGCGAACATTGCCATAAGAACAAATCTAAATCCAAAAATGAGAGAGAGTCAGGCCAATGCAGCAGATAATGTTGATCGTAATGGAGCTTCGGCACTGGATGGAATTATAGGAAACGATGCACTTGAGGCAGAGTTAGACTACATTAGAAATAATCCTGATGAATATGTGGATTTTAATATTCCCTGGAGTTTAAACGTAAGTTATAGCTGGAATTATAATAAACGTGGTTTTGAATCCAGTGACATTACCCAGACGCTTCGGTTTTCAGGAAACTTAAGTCTTACCCCCAAGTGGAAAATTAATTTTAACTCAGGATTTGATTTTGAGTCTAAAGAGTTCACACAAACTTCATTAGGACTTACCCGTGATTTGCATTGCTGGGTTCTTGATTTCAACTGGACTCCATTTGGAAGATTCGAATCCTATTCCCTGGACATCCATGTCAAATCATCTCTGCTTCAAGACCTCAAACTTTCCAAGCGACGAAGCTTCAGAGATAATTCAGGGTTCTAGACCAATTCTACCATTAATGAATCTTCTGTTTTTGTAACTCTGGCCAATCCTGCTTTGGTTATTCCCTTAATGGATTTATCCCATTTTTTATTACTTAGCCCAGCTTTTTCCTTTAGATCTGCAAGCGGCATTGATCCATCTCCATTAAGTAACTCAAGGATCATTTTTTCATCCTCATTTAATTCAACCTCTTGTCTTTGCTCCGGTTTCATTTGAGGGAAAAATAAAACATCCTGGATTGAATTAGAATTTGTCATGATCATACAGAGTCGGTCAATGCCAACTCCCAACCCTGCAGTCGGAGGCATCCCATACTCTAGTGCTCTAAGAAAATCTTCATCCAATACCATCGCCTCATCATCTCCTCTTTTTCCCAATTCCAATTGTTCCTGGAATCGCTCCCTCTGATCAATAGGGTCATTTAATTCTGAAAATGCGTTACAAATTTCCTTACCATTGCAGATAGCCTCAAAACGCTCTACAAGACCTTCCTTGCTTCTATGCTTCTTTGCCAAGGGGGACATTTCAACCGGATAATCCGTAATAAATGTAGGCTGAATAAGGTTTGGTTCGCACTTTTCACCAAAAATCTCATCAATTAGCTTCCCTTTACCCATTGTTTCATCAATAGGTACATTGAGGGTATTTGCGGTTTTCCTCAATTCTGCCTCATTCATGCTGGAAATATCAATACCGGTAAAATGTTCTATAGCCTCAAACATGGTATACCTCTTCCATGGTCTCTGGAAATCAATCTGATTTTTTCCTACCTGAACTACAGTCTTCCCATGAATATCCATCGCTACACGTTCAATCATTTCTTCAACTAGATCCATCATCCATTCATAATCCTTGTAGGCTACATACAGCTCTACCTGAGTGAATTCCGGATTATGAAACCTTGACATACCCTCATTTCTGAAATCCTTGGAGAATTCATATACACCATCAAATCCGCCAACTATTAATCTCTTTAAGTATAGCTCATTGGCAATTCTCAGATAAAGAGTCATGTCAAGGGTATTGTGATGGGTTTTGAATGGTCGTGCGGCTGCCCCACCATATAAGGGTTGTAAAATGGGAGTTTCTACTTCTAAGTAGCCCCGGTTATTTAGATAATCCCTCATGGAATTAACCAGTTGGGTTCTTTTTTTAAATGTATCTTTAACCTCGGGATTCACAATAAGATCTACATACCGTTGGCGATAACGCTGTTCAGGATCTGAGAAAGCATCAAAAACTTTGACATTGCCCTCATTATCCTCAGCCTCTTTAACAATAGGTAATGGTTTTAATGATTTGGAAAGCACTTTAAGTTCCGTCACATGGATCGAAATTTCACCAGTTTGTGTAGTAAAAACATAGCCATGAACACCAATTATATCTCCTATACCTAAGATTTTCTTAAAAACGGTATTGTATAAGGTCTTATCCTCTCCATCACAAATATCATCCCTCCGAAGGTAGATTTGTATCCTTCCCGTAGAATCCTGTAGTTCTGCAAATGATGCTGAACCCATAATTCTTCTACTCATTATCCTACCAGCAATCGATATTTGCTTATAGTCTGTCTTCCTTTTTTCATAATTTCTATGAATATCTTCCGCAGTAACGTTGATATCAAAACGGTCTGCTGGATAAGGGTCAATACCGAGTTTGGTAAGCTCCTCTCGTTCTTGTCTTCTGAGTATTTCCTGTTCGCTAAGCATAATTCTCCATTAAGGATTTAAAGTGTGCAAAAATAATGATTGTTCCTGATTTTCTATCAGTTATGATATTAAAAATGAAGACCAGTAGGAACTTCTGTTCATTTGATAATTCTACCATAAATCAATATCTTGTATAATAACCTCTGAGTATATTTATCTAAAATCCATATTTATGAAAAAGATAATAATTCCACTATGGATACTTTTATTAATTATTCCCTTAACCGCCTTTTCCTCGGACCTTGAAAAATATTTTAAAGATTTTGAAAAAGCGGCAACCAAAAAGGATCAAAAAGCTTTAAAAGAACTTATTTACCCATTGAAGCTGACTGGTGAAGATATACAGAAAGAAATTATCAACTCCATACTTGCCGATAATGAAGCCTCATCAGGTGATGGAGCCTTTTCACTCCGTGCATTAAATGAACTCACAAATTCACATTTAGACAAATTTTATCCTGTGCCAGAAGTTCTTTATGAAGAATTGATGAGAAATGAAGAAATGGCTTCGGTACTTAAAAAAATCAACAAGAAAAATATTATGATATTCGATAATATAGGAGTAAAAATTATTCTGGTCAAGGATAAGAAAGGATGGCAATTGCTCTTTTGGGAAAATCTTAATAATCTCATTCATTAATGAATGAATTAAAAAAAGAACTTCACAGTAAATGTCTTCAGCTGATTGAAGCAAAAATAACTCTAGGAAGGAATTCTCTGGCTGAACTGGATCAGGCGCTCCAATTGGAAAGCAAAAGCAGCATGGGGGATAAATACGAAACCACACGGGAGCTGATTCAACAGGAAAGAAACAAAGCTACCGCTCAACTCCAACAGGCCATGGTAATGCAAAATGCATTAAACCATCTTAACCCCGAAGCGAAACAATCAACAGTAGAATTAGGTAGTCTTGTTCTTACAAACCAGGGAAACTTTTATTTCTCTGTAAGCCTTGGTCAATTGAATATTGAGGAAAAAAAAGAGCCGTACTTCGCACTGTCCTTAGCCTCTCCATTAGGTCAGGCAATTAAGGGGGCAAAATCAGGGGAGGAAATTGCTTTCCAACAACAACAGTTCCTTATCAATGCCATTTATTAATTGGATTTACTTCTACGTTTCAACTCCTTCTGTATTAGACCCAACTCTTTATTGGTTTGACCCGCAATTGATGTATTTTCATCTGCTCTTCTAAAAAGGTAGGGCATTACGGCTTCCACTGGTCCATAAGGCACATATTTAGCTACATTATATCCTTCCTTTGCAAGAACAAATGAAATATGGTCACTCATTCCATATAATTGTGCAAACCATATCCTAGAATCTTTAGGATCCAGACTTTCTTTTTGGATCAAATCAGTTAAGTACCAGCTGGAGTACTCATTGTGGGTACCATTAAATACTTCAATAGTATGGATATGCTCTACCGAATACCTTAAGGCATTGTTATAATCTCTGTCTGTGCTTTCTTTATCGGGTTGAATTGGATCAGGATATCCTTTTTCTTTTGCACGCATTCTCTCCCTTTCCAAATAAGCACCTCTTACCAGTTTTACTCCTAATTTATATCCCTTTTCTTTTGCCTGATTTAAAGCAATTTCAATATTTCCCAAACTTGCCGTACGATACATCTGATAGGTATTAAAGATAATAGCTCGTTCACGGTTATACTTTTTCATCAAATCATAAACAATAATATCAATAGATTCCTGATACCAGGTTTCTTCTGCATCGATAAGTAATCTCACCTGATGCTTATGGGCAGCAGAAGCAATTTTCTCGAATCGCTTCACCAGTTTTTCGTACTCCTCTTGATCTATTGAGGATAATGACTCTCCATTCTGTTTCTTTTCTAACAGTGATTTTGGAGCTATTCCTGTAGGTTTAAATACACAAAAAGGACTTTTAGGTTCTTGATTGGCAATTTCAATGGTTCGGATAGTTTCAGCGACCGTTTTATTAAACCCTGATTCATTATCAGCACCTTCAACGGAATAATCAAGGATTGCACCTACATGAAAAGCATTAAGATTTCTGGCGGTAGCTTGACATTCATTTATATCTTCTCCGCCGCAAAAATGCTTAAATACGGTATTTCGTATGATAAATTTTATAGGAAGTTTCCATTTTAATGCAAATCGAATCATTCCTGTACTTATATCTACAAACCAAGCATTATGAGCTGAAGTAAAAACGAACCTTGCATTTTTTAAGGCTTTGCTCGATTTGTAGGCAAAGGCAACCGCAGTATTATCGAAAAAGTCTGAGGGATACTTATTCATTAGGCAAATATAAATTAAAATCTATTTCCGTTAAACATATGTATTGACCAATTCTTGTAACCATATTCGGAATTACCATAGAAGTGGCTAAATTTACCCGCATAATATGACCCTGCAGATAAACCATACCCTAACTAAAAATTATGGACAACCCATAATGATTGCAGGTCCTTGCTCTGTGGAATCTGAAATTCAACTGAATAATGCAGTTGAATTCCTCGTGAGCAATGGGATCAAAATAATTCGTGCCGGAGTCTGGAAGCCCCGCACCAGACCCGGAAGTTTTGAAGGTATCGGAGAGGCAGCTTTACCCTGGCTAAGAGATGCTGCCTTAAAACATAATGTGTCGTTTGCCATAGAGGTAGCTCGCCCTTCACATGTTGAACTAGCTCTTCGCAATGGAATCGATGTACTTTGGATTGGTGCAAGATCAACAGCCAACCCTTTTACTGTACAAGAGATTGCGGAATCCTTAAGAGGAACAACTTTGCCGGTAATGGTGAAGAACCCTACCAATCCGGATCTTGGATTATGGATAGGAGCATTTGAACGTCTTAACAAAGCTGGAGTTACTGAGCTTGCCGCTATCCATCGAGGGTTTTCCACCTACAGGAAAGGAAGGTACCGAAACAACCCAATGTGGGAAATCCCAATTGAATTAAAACGAAGAATTCCTGAAATACCCCTTATTGGTGACCCCAGTCATATCGGAGGAAAGCGTGCATTGATTTGGGAAGTTTCTCAAAAATCTATTGACCTGAATTATGATGGTTTGATGATTGAAGTACATCCTAACCCTGAAAAAGCATTAAGTGATGCTGCACAGCAACTAACTTTTGAAGAATTTAAAACGGTAAAAGAGAAATTGGCCTATAGATCAGGAAAAATCGAGAACGACCATTTTCTTAATTTATTGGAAGGCATTCGGGCCCAGGTTGATGAAACGGATCATGAGATCATAGATGCTCTTTCCAGACGGATGAACCTTATTCGAAAAATAGGAGCCTATAAAAGAGATAATAATGTCTCTGTACTTCAAATGGAACGATGGAATAAAATTATGGAAACCCGTTCTGAATGGGCAGAAAAGATGGACCTTAATGTGGATTTTATTCTTGATATTTATAATAGACTCCATACCGAATCTATTCGCAATCAAACCGATATTATGAACCAAAAAATGGAAAAAATATAATGCTACCAGAATATCTGATTACAACGTCATTGGCAGATCAATATTTAAAAGAATTTTTTCAATCCCACAATTTTTCAAAAATTGGTATACTAGTAGATGAAAACACAGAAGTCCATTGTTTACCCTTAATAAATAACTCTCTCCCCTCCCCATTTATTTTTAAAATAAAGTCTGGTGAAATTTATAAGACACTGGATACTTGCAAAAAAATATGGGACCAGATGACGGATCATGGTTTTGACCGACATTCATTAATCATCAACCTTGGAGGTGGAGTGATTGGAGACATGGGAGGATTTTGCGCCTCAACCTTTAAAAGGGGAATTCAATTTATTAATATTCCAACTACCCTTCTTTCACAGGTAGATGCAAGTATTGGTGGAAAGCTTGGAATTGATTATGGTAGCTTTAAAAATCATATTGGAATATTTCAAGATCCTTTACGGGTAATTATTGACGATCGATTTCTATCCACACTTCCCGAAAAAGAAATCAAATCAGGTTATGCTGAAGTAATTAAACATAGCCTGATATCTGATAAGAATCACTGGTTTGAACTGCAAAAACGAGAGGTTTCAACAATTGCATGGAAGCCAATTATTAAACATTCCATTGCCATAAAATCCAGAATTGTTTTGGAAGACCCCTATGAATCAGGCTTGCGTAAAATCTTGAATTTCGGTCACAGTTTGGGCCATGCAGTGGAAAGCTTTTTTCTGGAATCAGGAACTCCATTGCTCCATGGAGAGGCCATTGCAATAGGTATGATTATGGAATGTAAGCTGTCTGAGAAATTATGCAATTTTCCAGTCCGGGACTTAGAAAATATTGAAGAGTATTTGATCCAAACTTATGGTCATTATACGATTGGAAGAGAAAACTATAATAATATATTTAAAAGAACACTACAGGATAAAAAGAACAAGGGAGACCAGCTATTGGCGATTCTTCTTAGTGAAATTGGTGAACCTACGGAAAAAGAGATTAAAGAAACAGATATTTTGCAGGCAATAGAATACTATGACAACATTCAGAAGAATGTGTGACTCAAAATCTGAGTGGGTAGAAAGTGTGAATCAAATCAGGCTGATTTCTTATACTTGGTGAAATAAGAGAAATCTCCTTCAATGGAATTTTCCAATTCTTTTCTTAGAGCACGAGCACGATTTAGCAACACTTCACGGGTTTTTTGGCCTTTTTCAGGAGCAAATAATAGACCTGCCAAAGCACCAGTCGCTGCCCCTGCGGCAAACGTTAACCAAAATGTAGATTTAGTTCTCATAGTTTTACATTAATTTATCCTCAATACAACGAAAATTATGCCAAATTTGTTTTTAAGGCTATTGTTAAATATTGCAAATTGCGAGTCATTACTAATCATTTAAAAATATATTGAATTGGCTACCGGAGAAATAATCTTACTGAACAAAACTCCCCTCCTTACCCCATCAAAAATTTTATTACCTGCTTCGAAGAGTGAAAGTAATCGAGCCCTGATTATTTCTGCCCTTTCTCCAGGTAATTCTTCGTTGAAAAATTTATCTGAAGCGAGAGATACACAGATTATGCAAAGTCTTCTTCAATCGGATTTAGAAGAATGGGATGCAAGAGATGCCGGAACAACCTTTAGGTTTCTTACTGCTTATGCTGCACTTACTCAACAAAATAAAATTCTTACCGGGACTGAGAGAATGCAAAAAAGACCCATTGGATTATTGGTGGAAGCTTTAAAAAAAGTGGGTGCAAAAATCACTTACCTTGGGGAAAGCGGCTATCCTCCTCTTAAAATACAGAGGATGGAACGTCAGAAGGTCCATGAACTTGATATTCGAGGGGATATCAGCAGTCAATACATTTCTGCACTGATGATGATTGCCCCCAATCTTAAGCAAGGATTAGTAATCAACTTTGAGGGAAAAGTTACTTCATTGCCCTATTTAAAAATGACCACGTCTATTATGGAAATTTTTGGCGCAATCATTCATTGGGAAGACAAGCAAGTAACCATTGAACCCTATCCCTATCATAGCGGTGAATTTTCGGTTGAATCCGATTGGTCTGCTGCTTCTTATTGGTATTCACTGGTAACACTAGCAGATAAGGCCAGTATAGAATTGATGGGTCTTAAAAAAGAAAGCCACCAGGGTGATCAGGAAATTGTAGAGATTATGAAAAAACTTGGGGTAAAGACCAGGTTTAATGCCCAATCTGTTCTACTGGAAAAAACCGAGGAAATTAGTTCGGAAATTAATCTTGACTTTGCACACTGTCCGGATCTTGCGCAAACCATAGCAGTAATATGTGCTGTAAAGAATGTACGTTGTATAATGACCGGACTGGAAAGCTTAAAAATTAAGGAAACTGACCGCATTTTGGCCTTACAGCAAGAATTAGCCAAAATCGGTGCTAAACTCATTGAGAATGAAAATCAATGGATACTTGAACCATCAGATCAGCCAATCAACTGGTCTGATCCCCTCAGGTTTGAATCCTACGAGGATCATAGAATGGCAATGGCATTTGCTCCACTATGCACCCATGGAAATATTCGAATTGAGGACCCAAGTGTAGTCAATAAGTCTTATCCGAAATTTTGGAAAGATCTTCAGAGTGTAGGAATAAAAGTTAATTAGAGCTTATTCAACTTCAAAAAAGGTCTGAGTGACAGGATCAGACCAATCGATCACTGTTCCAATTTCATCGCTCCGTTCACCAAGAGGGTTCAACCATCCCTTCCAAAACCTATATTCTGGATTTCTATCTTTCAATTCAGGATCGGTCACTATATGTCCCCGCATTTCAAGTTGATCATCAGAATGAATTCGAATCCACGAACATGTGGGATTATTCTCCAATGTGTAATCGCCCAACAATTGTTCCCAAATTATTTCCCCGTTCCTGCTTAAGTATATAACCCGTTCTGCACCTCCACGGTAACGACTTTGATTGTAGGACAGTAAAAATGCATAGTAGTTACCTTTTGAGTTTTCTACAATACCCTGGGATTCCATGTCATCAAATTTGGCCTTAAGTTCAATCGACCATTCCTTTTTACCCTCTTTATTTATTTTTACTAAGTCATATTGATTTCCATCATTAGGTCGTGTAAAGAACAGGGCTCCTCCATCCGTACTGATAATAATTGGTGCAGCATATCCTTCATGACCTTCAAATTCTTCTAAATAACGATAGGAGACATATTTGAATTCCTCGGCAACTTTTTTTGCCTCCAATAAGTTGAGCTGACCATAGGTAGGAAAGCTCATTAAAAGAATTAGATAGGTTAGGGTTTTCATTACAACACTGAATGATACCTATAAAAATAACAAAATAAGGGTAATTGAAGGAATGATTAATCTAATATTCCGCAAAGAGCTCTAACCATTAAATGGTTAGTTACAACTCAGGATTCCAACTCTTCATAAAGCTCTTGCAGGTAATCCATGGCACGAATTAATCGGGATCCATACCATGAAAACATTTCTCCATCCACCCATATTACTCGAATTCCTGGTAACTGCCTTTGAAGTTCCACCACATCATGTTCCTTAAAGGGATAGGGTTCGGAGGAGAGAAGAACCAATTCAGGATTCATTGTCCTGATTTCATCAAGGCTAACCTCGGGATATCTACTTTTTGTTACACTATTTTGGAATCCGGATAACCTCATCATCTCATCAATAAATGTTTCCTTGCCCGCAGCC
>Ga0316204_10005217_pt1 | contig 21865 bp, 20 predicted proteins | sample 6monrhotite_MG_2_FD_205661 | JGI IMG/M metagenome (GOLD analysis project Ga0316204, IMG submission 205661) | Microbial mat bacterial communities from mineral coupon in-situ incubated in ocean water Damariscotta River, Maine, United States -... | ecosystem: Environmental > Aquatic > Marine >... | reverse complement strand
CAGCACTTTTGTGCCGTTTAGATCAGCCCGTGAGACGCCAAGCGTCGGGACATCGGCCATCCTGGAAGAGCCGAAAAATTCCTCCTCGGCTTCGGCGCGGCGTCGAAAGTGCAGACGAAAAAGAGCTTTCATATCATCGGTCAGGTTTGCAGGCGGCTCCGGCTCAAAGCTTTCGCGCATTTCGCGGACCCACCCCGAGACAAATCCAGCTTCGGCCAGCAATCTGACCAAGTGACTGTGGCGCGGGTGGTCGCCAGTAATCAAAACGATACTCATGACACAGATATCCCTTCCAGGCGGACAAGTTTTTCCTCGACAAGCGTTTGCAAAATCGGGAGCAGATCCATCAAAGGGCAATCTATCTTGCGGGCGATATCGACAATGGTTTGCTGGCCATCTGCCAGGGACAGCAAGTTCAATAACAAATCCAGAAGATAACGACCGTCTTTCATCGAATCATTGGACATCGCGTTAGACATTGGGCCGTTCATCGTCGGATAGAGGTTGCGCTTGCCAAGCTGTGGCTCGCCGCCTTTAATAACCGACGATGGGAATAAATCGCAGACCTCGTGCAATTGCAGGAACTGGAAAACAGCCATTGCCGAGCGTTCCACCGCTTCAATCGTCATCAGAGCCTTGTTGTCCAGACTGGTGTGATATTCGCTATACTCACCATAGATCGTTCGGGCTGCTTGCAGAACGGGCCAGTTCACTCCGGGCGAACAAAACTGACGTTCATCGGAACCACCTGTAGGGGTGAACGGACGCATGTCATAGGATTCACCGTCAAGCGCCGCAACTTCGCGCGCAAGGCAATCCATTCTCGACGGTGCCCCTGTCCAGTCCTGTCGCGAAAGCTTGAATGATACGGCGGAACTCGGGCCACCAAGGCATGTCAGGACCATTCCTCCGACAATCCGTCGGGCCAAATCCTGGCCCTCGGTTGCGAGGAATGCAATTGATCCGATCGTCTCGGGGATCAACAAAAACCGGTATGTATAGCGCCGGGCCGGCATAGCTTTGAGAAGCTCAAAGATCCGAACCAAGCCAAGAGGCCCGGAAAGTTCGTTATTCGCAAGGCTCGGGTGGCAGAGATAACTGGTAATCAGGACGACTTCGTCTGTCTCACCGGGCAATTCGCACTGCGCGTAGGCCAGGCTGCCATCGCGGATCTCGGTGTCGATAGAGACTTTATATACGCCCGGCTGCAGGCTCAATCGCTGGCGATGGGACAGGCACAAGCCCCAACGGGGTTGGTAATAGCTGGTGACATAAGGCACCGCATCGCTCATCTCGGGTATCGAATGCAGATGGGCTTGCAGCGCATCAAGTTCGACCTCGCCCTCGAATGGGATCGAGAAATTCAGGACGTGTAAGTTTGAAACGTCGGTATCAAGGATCACCGATCCTTCCGGATCGGTTAGCGTTGCGCGCTTCAGGCTCCACTCGGGCGGCACCGACCAGTCAAATACCTTGGTGCCGCTGGGAACCTCAGTTATCTCAAGCGGCAGATGTCGGCTGAGTATATCGTAGCTTGATCGAATGCCCGGCCCTGTGATGGACCGGCAAATTGGGAAAAGCTCATCGAAAAGAATATCAAGGTCAGTCAACGAGTTTCCCATTACTATTTGATTTTGAAATAAACGCGGTCAGGTCAGACGCCCGTGGCAATGCTTGAACTTCTTGCCGGATCCGCAGGGGCAGGGATCGTTGCGGCCGGGGTTGCCCCAGGTTGCCTGGTCGTTCTCGTCAAACCCTGGTGCCTGTGCCTCGGGCACCGGCGCGGGATTGGCAGCGGCGTCCGCTGCGGCCTGCGCTGCGGCCTGGCGTTCCTGCATCTGGCGGATCATCTCGGCCTGCTGTTCCGGCGTCATCGGCTGGATACGGCTGAGTTTCTCGGTCACATCGGCGCGCAACCCGTCCAGCATGGCTTCAAAGAGTTGAAAGCTCTCGGTTTTGTATTCGTTCAGCGGATCGCGCTGCGCGTAGCCGCGAAAGCCGACGACCGACCGAAGATGCTCCAGCGTCACCAGATGTTCACGCCATTTCGCGTCGATGGTCTGCAACAGCAACTGTTTTTCGATCTGGCGCATGTTTTCCGGCCCGAAATCCACCGCCTTCTTGGCCATGAATTCATCGGACGCCTTGACGATCCGCTCGCGGATATCGTCGTCATCGACGCCTTCTTCGTCGGACCAGTCACCGATAGGCAGATCCAGTGTCAGCGCCTGTTTGACCGCCTCGGTCAATCCATCGGTATCCCATTGATCGGCGTAGGATTTCGGCGGCATGAACTGTTCGATCATGTCATCGACAACTTGATGGCGCATATCCTGGGCCACGTCGTTGATATCCTCGGCGGCCATGATCTCCAGCCGCTGACCAAAGATCGCCTTGCGCTGGTCATTCATCACATCGTCGAATTTCAACAGCTGCTTGCGGATATCGAAATTGCGCCCCTCGACCTTGGCCTGGGCGCGTTCCAGCGATTTGTTGACCCAGGGGTGGATGATGGCCTCGCCTTCCTCCATGCCCAGGGTCGACAGCATCTTGTCCAACCGCTCGGACCCGAAAATCCGCATCAGGTCATCTTCGAGCGACAGAAAGAAGCTGGATTTGCCGGGGTCGCCCTGACGGCCCGAACGGCCGCGCAGCTGGTTGTCGATGCGGCGGCTTTCATGGCGCTCGGTGGCCAGAACATAGAGCCCGCCAGCGGCCTTCACGGCCTCTTCATCGGCCTCATGCGCCTCTTCGATCCGGGTCCGGATCTCATCGGGGTTGGCATCCGGGTCGGCGGCGATGGCCTCCATGATCTTGAACTCGACATTGCCGCCCAGTTTGATGTCGGTGCCGCGCCCGGCCATGTTGGTGGCGATGGTCACCGCCCCCAGTTTGCCGGCATCGGCGACGATCTGCGCTTCCTGTTCATGCTGGCGCGCGTTCAACACGTTATGCGGCAGTTTCGCCTCAGTCAGCAGGCGGCTGAGCATCTCGGATTTCTCGATCGAGGTGGTGCCGACCAGAACCGGCTGCCCTTTCTCATGGGCCTCGCGGATCTGGTCGACAATGGCGGCGTATTTTTCGGTGCCCGTGCGATAAACGCGGTCATCCTCATCGTCGCGGGCGATGGGCTGATTTGTCGGGATCTCGACCACACCGAGGCCGTAGATCGAGGCAAATTCCTCGGCTTCGGTGGCGGCGGTGCCGGTCATGCCCGACAGCGTGTCGTAGAGGCGGAAATAGTTCTGGAATGTCACACTGGCCAGAGTCACGTTTTCGGGCTGAATATTGGCACCTTCCTTGGCCTCGATCGCCTGATGCAGACCGTCCGACAGACGCCGGCCCGCCATCATGCGGCCGGTAAATTCGTCGATCAGCACAACCTCGCCGTCGCGCACGATGTAATCCTTGTCGCGGTGAAAGACCTTATGCGCGCGCAGGGCATTGGTGGCGTGGTGCACGATGGTGGTCGACTCGGGATCATAAAGGCTCTGGCCTTCCGGCAGGATGCCAACCTCAAGCAGTTTTTGCTCCATGAACTCGTTGCCCTCGTCGGTGAAGGTCACGGCGCGGGTTTTCTCATCATGGGTGTAATGGTCTTCCTGCACATGCGGGATGACCTCGTTCATCGAAATATAGAGGTCGGATCGGTCATCGGCGGGGCCCGAAATGATCAGCGGCGTGCGCGCCTCATCGATCAGGATGCTGTCCACCTCATCGACAATCGCGAAATTATGACCGCGCTGTGCCATTTCCTTGAGCGAGGCGCGCATGTTGTCGCGCAGATAGTCGAAGCCTAGCTCGTTATTGGTGGCATAGGTGATGTCGGCGGCATAGGCATCGCGCTTTTCGGCATCGGGCTGGCGCGGATAGACGACGCCGGTCGACAGGCCCAGGGCGGTATAAACCTTGCCCATCCATTCGGCGTCACGCTTGGCCAGATAGTCGTTCACCGTCACCACATGCACGCCCTTGCCCGATAGCGCGTTCAGATAGGCGGGGAAGGTGGCAACAAGGGTCTTGCCCTCGCCGGTTTTCATCTCGGCAATATTGCCCTGATGCATGAAAATTCCGCCCAAAAGCTGCACGTCAAAGGCGCGCAGGCCCAGGGTGCGGCGCGCGGCCTCGCGGCAATTGGCGAAGGCTTCGGGCAACAGATCGTCCAGGGCCTCGCCATTTTGCGCGCGCAGACGCAGATCGGCGGTCTTGGCGACAATTTCGGTATCGGTGAGTTTTTCAAACTCAGCTTCCAGCGCGTTGATCTGATCGACGATCGGACGGGCGGCTTTGACTTTGCGGTCATTGGGGGTGCCAAAGACCTTCTTTGCGAGTGTTCCTAGCCCAAGCATCTTTTTTTATCGCCTTCCGCAAAATTGCGCCCCGGAAACGGGCACATTGGATCATTCCTGTTGGCATCGGGTTGTTTGGCCGCTTGCAGCGGTCTAAAACGACCCCAAGTAAGGCCAAGCCCAAAGCAAAACCCGTCAGGGACATAAGCGGCTGCCGGAATTGTGTCAACGCGGCCAAAGGCGATGCCCTGGCCTAATCAACATAGGACTTCCCTCTCATGATCAGAAATCTTCTTGCCGGTGCGGCGCTTGCCGCGCTCGTGATCACGCCCGCCGCCGCACAGCAAGCCAGCACTGTGCTGGCCACCGTCAATGGCAACGATATCACGCTTGGTCATATCATCGTGGCGCGGTCGCAGCTGCCCGAGCAGTATCAGGCGCTGCCCGACGAAGTGCTGCTGGAGGGGATTCTGGAACAGTTGGTGCAGCAGGCCGTGGTGGCCAGCGCCGCAGAGGGCGACATTACCACGTCGATGCAACTGGGTCTTGAGAACGAGCGCCGCGCCCTGTTGGCCGCAATGGCGCTGGATGTCGTTGGGAATGCCGACGTGTCGGAAGAGGCGGTGCAGGCCGAATACGAAGCTCAATATGGCGACGCAGAGTCGGCGATGGAATACAACGCCTCGCATATCCTGGTGGAAACCGAGGATGAGGCGCTGGGCGTGATCGAGGCGCTGGAGGGTGGTGCGGATTTCGCCGAACTGGCGCAGGAACGCTCCGTCGGCCCGTCGGGCCCCAATGGCGGGCAGCTTGGCTGGTTTTCGGCCGGTATGATGGTGCCGGATTTCGAGGAAGCTGTGTTCGCGCTGGAAGTCGGTGAGGTTTCGGCCCCGGTTCTGACCCAGTTTGGATGGCATGTGATCAATCTGAATGAAACCCGCCTGCAAGAAGCCCCCGCGCTGGAAGATGTGCGCGCCGAGGTCACCGAGACCGTGCGTGTTGCCCGCGTCGATGCCTATATCGCAGAGCTGACCGAGGGTGCCGCGATCGACCGTCCGGATCTGGATTTCGACCCGGCGATGATCCGTCGCACCGATCTGCTGGACAACTGATCGCGAAACCTTTCGAGAGGCAGAGATGGCACACGCGGATGACGCATTGAGCGCTGAAAACGCGCGCCTGAAAACGCGCGTCAGGAAGCTGAAGAAAAAGCTGAAAAAGGCGCGTGCGTCCGTCTCTGCGCAAAATCCGGGGCCTGCGGTATCGCCGCTGGCCCCGAAATCCGGCTTTCCCGCCATTCCCACCATTGCAGGGCTGCGCCTGTCGGCGGTGTCGGCGGGTGTGAAATACCAGGGCCGCGATGATGTCATGCTGGCCGAACTGGCCCCGGGATCGGTGATTTCGGGGGTGTTTACCCGGTCTTCGACCCGGTCGGCCCCGGTGCTGGATTGCGAGGCCAAGCTGACCGCTTTGCCGTCGGTGCCCGAGGCGGGGCTGGCGATTATCGTCAATGCGGGCAATTCCAACGCCTTTACCGGCCATGCCGGGCAGCAAACCGTCGATGACATCACCGGCGCGCTGGCTAACCTGATGGATCTGCCGCAGGGGCACGTCTTTTCTGCCTCGACCGGCGTCATCGGAGAGCCGCTGCCGCCGCAAAAGATCACCGATGCTCTGACGGATTTGCGCGACGGACTTGCGCCGGAGCGTTGGGCCGTTGCCGCCCGCGCCATCATGACGACCGACACATTCGCCAAGGGGGCATGGGCGGAGGTTGATCTGGACGGCCACCCGGTGCGGATCGGCGGGTTTGCCAAGGGATCGGGCATGATCGCGCCGGATATGGCGACGATGCTGGCCTATATCTTCACCGATGCCGCCATCGTGCAGCCGGTTTTGCAGGACATGTTGGCCGCGGGCGTCCAGACCAGCTTTAACGCGGTGACGGTCGACAGCGATACGTCCACCTCCGACACCGTAATGGTGGGGGCGACGGGACGCGCCGGGAATGCGCCGATCACCTCAGCCGATAGCGAAGCGGGCGGCACCTTTGCGGCGGCGTTGCAGGGTGTGCTGCAGGATCTGGCGCTACAGATCGTGCGCGACGGCGAGGGGGCCACGAAACTGGTCGAAGTGCGGGTCACCGGGGCCGAAACCGATGCCGATGCCGACAAGGTTGCCCGCGCCATCGCCAATTCGCCGCTCGTGAAAACCGCCATCGCGGGCGAAGACCCCAATTGGGGCCGCGTCGTCATGGCGGTGGGCAAATCGGGTGCCGTGGCGGATCGGGACCGGCTGAGTATCCGGTTTGGCGATATTCTGGTGGCCGAAAAAGGATGGGTCGCGGCAGGTTATACCGAAGATGCCGGGGCCGCCTATATGCGCAATCAGGAACTGGTGATTGCCGTCGATATGGGGCTTGGCGCGGGGCGGGCGACGGTCTGGACCTGTGACCTTACGCATCAATACATCACCATCAACGCGGATTACCGGTCGTGAAAACCGTGCTCGTATCTGCCGTCGCGCTGATTGACGGCGAGGGCCGTGTGTTGCTGGCGGAACGGCCCGAGGGAAAATCCATGGCCGGATTGTGGGAATTTCCCGGCGGCAAGGTCGAACCCGGCGAAACCCCCGAGGCCGCGTTGATCCGCGAATTGCACGAGGAACTGGGCATCGACACCTGGCAAAGTTGCCTGGCCCCGCTGACCTTCGCCAGCCATACCTATGAGGATTTCCACCTGCTGATGCCGCTATTTGCCTGCCGCAAATGGAACGGCATCGTTTCGGCACAAGAGGGCCAGCGCCTGACCTGGGTGCGACCGGCCCGGTTGCGCGAGTATCCGATGCCGCCCGCCGATCTGCCCCTGATCCCGATCTTGCGGGACTGGCTGTAACACCTGTCCAAAAAATACACCGTAGTGACAATTTGTTGGACATTTTCTGGAAAATTCGTCTAGAAGCCCAACCAGCAGCAGAATTCGGGGGACTTCTAGATGCTCAAAACCATCCTTTTAGGCTCATGCGTGTCGGTTCAGGGCACATTCGTGAAGACGCTCGACAATGGACATGTCGTCGTGCGTGTGGGGGAACGGTTGTTTCAGGGTCGACCGGTCGCCGCCTAAATCCATCCAGCCAGATTTTCGTCAATCACCCGTGCCAGCGCGGCGATATGGGCGTCGTCATCGTTGAGGCAGGGGATATAGGTGAACTCCTGGCCACCGGCCTCGACAAAACTTTCGCGGATCTCCTCGTTGATCTCCTCCAGCGTTTCGATGCAATCGGCGGAAAAGGCAGGCGCGATGACCGCGATGCGTTTCTTTCCGGCTTGGGCCAGCCGCGCCACTTCTTCGACAGTGTAAGGTTTCAGCCATTCCTCGGGTCCGAATTTCGACTGGAAGGTGGTGACCATCTGGCCAGCGTCCCATCCCAACCGTTCGCGCACCAGCCGCGTCACTTTCTGACACTGGCAATGATAGGGGTCGCCCTGCATCAAATAGCGTTCCGGCATCCCGTGATAGGAGGCAACCAGCAGATCGGGCCGCGTCTGCATATCGGCATAGGCGCGCTCAATCGATCCGGCCAATGCCTCGATATAGGCCGGGTGGTCGAAATAGGCGGGCAGGGTCCGCACGGCGGGTTGCCAGGTCTCTGCCATCAGCGCGCGAAAGAACTGATCATTGGCTGTGGCCGTGGTGGCACCGGCATATTGCGGGTAAAGCGGCGCGAACAGGATCCGGTCACAGCCGGCCTCGACCATCGCCCGAACCTTGGATTTCGTCGACGGGTTGCCATAGCGCATGCAGAAATCGACCATCACGCGGTCGCCATGGCGGGCCTGCATTTCGGAGGCCAGCTTGGTGGTCTGGTCCCGCGTGATCGTCATCAGAGGGCTTTCGCCCTTGTCATGATTCCAGATCGATTTATAGGCCGCGCCCGAGGTAAAGGGCCGCTTGGTCAGGATAATCAGCTGCAACAGCGGCTGCCACTTCCATTTCGGATAGTCGATCACGCGCTGATCCGACAGAAATTCGTTCAGATAGCGGCGCATCGGCCAATAGCTGTAATCGTCCGGCGTGCCCAGATTGGCCAGCAGGATGCCGATCTTGCCAAAGCGCACGGGCGGATGGTCGGCGGGGGCGTGGGGCAGCGTCACGGTCATTTATTCATCCTTCATCGCCGGAGGCACCGCCCGGGCGGATTCGTCAAATTCGGTGGTATCAAGCGCCTCGGCCAGCCGCGCGGCGGCCGATCCGGGGCGCAGCGGTTTTTGCTGGCTGTCATGCGGGGCCCAGGCGGTCAGAAAGATCATCTCGAAGGTGGCGCTGATGCGCCCATCCGGTGTGGCATGGTCGCGGGCATAGACTTGCGCGGCGCGCGGAAAAAACGCGCGTGGCGGTGTGGCGGTGTGGCGGGCGGCCAGTGCATTGGTTTCGCCCATGTCCCGCAGATCGCGGATCAGGTGAAACAGGCTGCCGTAGCTCACCTTGCGCGACAGCCGGTCGGCCACCGGAAGCGACAGCCCGGCCCGCGCCAGCAGCCCGCCCAGATCGCGGATCTCGGCCATCGGGGCCACGCGCGGAGACAGACCGCCCATCACTTGCGTTTCGGCCTCGGCCAGGGACAGGCGCAATTCCTGCAAGGTTTCGCCGCCCAACAGCGCCACCATCAGCAATCCGTCAGGCCGCAATGCCCGGCGGCATTGCACCAGTTGGCCGACAGGATCCTCGGCCCAGTGCAAACCCATTGCGTGGATCACGAGATCGTGTTCTGCCGGGGCCAGATCCAACACCGCCGTATCGGCTACAACCTTGACCCCCGGCAGAAAATCGCACCAGTATTCCGGAAAAGGTGTCACCATTGCTGGCTTCGTAAACGATCTGTTAACGTCGAGCAGTCTTTCCTGAAGCTCAAGGCGCGCCTCGTCATGCAGAAACCCTGCCCGGTCCAGACGCGCGCGGGCGCGGGCATGGGCCCGGGCGGTTCGGTCTACCATTGCGGGCCGGTCGGCAGGGGGGGGCATATCATGTTGCATCGGGCTGCAACCTAGGGGGCTGGAATGAAAATGCAAACGGCTGTTCACTCGGTTTTTCCGCCTGAATGTGTCAATTGCGGCGCGGGTGTCGATACCGATTTCGGATTATGCCCCGCCTGTTGGGCCGACACACCCTTTATCACCGGTGCAGCCTGCGAGACATGCGGCACGCCTTTGCCCGGTGCCACGCCCGAGGAGGGGCTGCGCTGTGATGATTGCATGGTCACCGCCCGGCCATGGGACAAGGGCCGCTCTGTGTTGGTCTATGCCGGTAATGGTCGCAAGCTGGTGTTGGCGCTGAAACATGGCGACCGGGCCGATATTGCGCGCGCCGCCGGGGTCTGGATGGCGCGCACCGCCGCCCCCCTGATCACCCAGGACACAGTCATCGTGCCCGTTCCGCTGCATTGGTGGCGGCTGTTTCGGCGTCGGTTCAACCAATCGGCATTGCTGGCGCAGGCCCTGGCAAATCAGACGCGCTGTTTCCTTGCGCCCGATGCGCTGCGCCGTATCCGGGCGACCGGATCGCAGGACGGGTTGGACCATGAGGGCCGGTTTGAAAACCTGAACGACTCCATCCAGCCGCACCCCAAACGCGGGCATATCCTGGCTGGTCGCGATGTCCTGTTGGTCGATGATGTCATGACCTCGGGGGCCACATTTTCCGCCGCGACCCAGGCCGCTTTTGATGCCGGTGCCGAAAACGTTCACGTGATAGCACTGGCGCGCGTGGCACGGGATGCTTAATTGAGGCTCGGAAGCGAACACCCGGGACTTGGAAAAAATGCATAACATCGAAATTTATACGTCGCCGCTTTGTGGATATTGCCACGCCGCCAAACGTCTGTTGACCGAAAAAGGCGCCAGCTTCGTGGAACATGACGTGGCCCGCGCACCCGATAGACGGCAGGAAATGCTGACCCGGGCGCGTGGCCGCAGCACCGTGCCACAGATTTTCGTGGGCGAAACCCATGTCGGCGGCTATGACGATATGGCCGCGCTTGACCGCGCCGGTAAACTGGATCCTCTGCTGCAAGGCTGACATGCGCGCCGCAATTCTACAGATGACCTCGTCGGATATGCCTGACGAGAACCTCGCGACCGTCCGCGGCGCGTTGAAAATCGCCAAAGCGGGCGGGGCCGATATTCTATTGACGCCCGAGGTGACAAACTGCCTGTCGGTCAGCCGCAGCCACCAGCAATCGGTGCTGCATGGCCAGGCCGATGACCCGAGCCTTGCGGCGCTCCGCCAAGACGCGCGCGAACATGGCATCTGGGTGTTGATTGGCTCGCTGGCCCTCAAGACCGGCGATGCGGATGGGCGCTTTGCCAACCGGTCTATCCTGATCTCCGATACGGGCGAGATTGCGGGCTGGTATGACAAGATCCACATGTTTGATGTCGATGTGACGGCCGATGAAACCTATCGCGAATCGGACGGCTACCGCCCCGGCGACCGGGCCGTGGTGGCGCAGACGCCGCTTGGCTGCTTTGGCCTGAGCATCTGTTATGACATGCGATTTGCCTATCTCTACCGCGATCTGGCGCAGGCGGGGGCAGAAATCATCACTGTTCCGGCGGCGTTTTCGCCGGTCACGGGGGTCGCGCATTGGGAAAGCCTGCTGCGTGCGCGGGCCATCGAAACCGGCTGTTTCATCATTGCGCCCGCACAAACCGGCACCCATCCGGCCAACAAGGGAAAATCGCGTGAAACCCATGGCCACAGCCTTGTGGTGGCTCCCTGGGGCGAGGTCTTGCTGGATGCAGGGCTTGAGCCGGGGCTGCACATCGTAAACATCGATCTGGCCGAGGTGACACGGGCGCGACGGCGTGTCCCTTCCCTTTATCACGATCGGCCCTATGGTCTGGTGCAATGAATACTCCCGAAGATCCCCTGGCGATCGCACTCTTTTCCGAAATGTTCATGGCCGATCAGCTGGCCCGCGCCCGGCTGACCAAAGCCCTGCCCAAGGGCATGGAGCTGAGCCATTTTTCGGTGCTCAATCATCTGGCGCGCAGCAGCGATGAACGCAGCCCGGCGCAATTGGCGCGGGTGTTTCACGTCACGCGCGGGGCGATGACCAACACATTGGCCAAGCTGGAGCTTGCCGGTCATGTCCATATTCGCCCGGATTGGGACGATGCCCGGCGCAAATTCGTGGCAATCAGCCCCTCGGGCCGGTCCGCCCGCGATGCCGCCCTGCAATCCATCGCGCCGATCCTGTCGCGCGTGGTGCGCGAAATCGGGGCCGATCGCGCCCGGTCGGCCCTGCCGGTGATCCGCGAATTGCGGCGTGAGCTTGAGGCGGTAGATTCGGACTAGCGCTTGATGCTTGCGGTCACGTAATTGACGCTCAGATCTCGATCCGAGACTGACCAGCGCCACGAGATCGGGTTAAAGACAAACCCCTTGCGGTCCACCGGATCCAGCCCTGCGTTTTCGATCAGGGCGAAGAGCTCATCGGGGGTGATGAATTTCTGCCAGTCATGCGTGCCTTTGGGCAGCCAGCGCATCACGTATTCCGCGCCCACAATGGCCATGGCAAAGCTTTTCGGATTGCGGTTGATGGTCGATGCGATCATCAGCCCGCCGGGTTTCAAAAGCTGCCGGCAGGCGGTCAGATAGGCCAGCGGATCGGCGACATGTTCGACCACTTCCATATTCAGCACCACATCGAACTGTTCGCCCGCATCGGCCAGCGCTTCTGCCGTGGTGTGGCGGTAATCGATCTCAAGCCCCGAACTTTGGGCATGGACCCGCGCCACGGGGATGTTGCCTTCGGCGGCATCGGCCCCGACCACACGCGCGCCAAGGCGCGCCATCGGTTCCGACAACAGCCCGCCACCACAACCGATATCGAGGATGCGCAACCCCTGAAACGCCGCGGGCCCACGCAGGTCGCGCCCGTATTCGGCGGCAATCTGGGCCGTGATGTAATCCAGCCGCACCGGGTTCATCATATGCAAAGGCGCAAACTTGCCCTTGGGATCCCACCAATCGGCGGCCATCGCCTCGAACTTGGCGACCTCGGCGTCGTCGACGGTATTGATTGCGCTGTTCATGGACATTCCCCCGGGGTCTTGGCACTGTGGCGGGCAAGGGCCGCCCGTCGCAAGGCCCTATATAGGTTTTCTAATGGACAAGTTCTCAGGCCAAAAGCGCGCAGGTGCCTATCTGTTTCCGCCGATTGAACCGTTCGATCAGCGGATGCTGGATGTCGGTGACGGGCATCAGGTCTATGTTGAACAATGCGGCAACCCAGATGGCGCACCGGTGGTGATCCTGCATGGCGGTCCGGGCGGCGGATGCAGCCCGGCAATGCGGCGCTATTTCGATCCGGGCGATTGGCGGGTGATCCTGTTCGATCAACGCGGCTGCGGCCGGTCGCGGCCCCACGCCGCCATTCAGGACAACACGACTTGGCATCTGGTGGCCGATATTGAACGCATCCGCACCGCGCTGGCGATCGACCGTTGGGCGGTGTTCGGCGGCAGTTGGGGGGCCACGCTGGCGCTGGTTTATGCCCAGGCCCACCCCGATGCGGTGGCTTATCTGGCGCTGCGCGGTGTGTTTCTGGCGATGCAGCGCGAACTGGATTGGTTTTATGGCGGCGGGGCCGGGCATTTCTGGCCGGAGCAATGGGCGCGGTTCAAAGGCCTTGTTCCCGAGGCAGAGCATGGCGACCTGATCGGGGCCTATAACCGACGGCTTTTTTCGGGCGATCTGATGCAGGAAACCCGGTTTGCCCGATCCTGGGCCGCGTGGGAAAACGCGCTGGCCTCGGTCGATAGCGATGGCGCGGCAGGTGAGGCCCCCGCCGATTATGCCCGCGCCTTTGCCCGGTTGGAGAACCATTACTTCACCAATAAGGGGTTCCTCGAGGAAGGTCAGATCCTGCGCGATCTGCCCCGCATCGCTGATATCCCCGGCGTCATCGTGCAGGGCCGCTATGACATGATCTGTCCACCCAGATCGGCGTTTGAGCTGTCGCAGGGCTGGCCGTCGGGGCGCTTGCACATGGTCCGCGCCGCCGGTCACGCGCTGTCCGAGCCGGGCATCAGTTTCGAGCTGGTCCGCGTGATGAAAGAGGTGGGGCGGGATCGTGGGAAATATGGGATTTGAGGGTCTCGGGTAGCGAAACCCCTGAATCCTGATCACTCGGTCATGTTGACAAATGACGCAACCAGAGGCGCAAAGGACGGTGTGTCAATTGAGCCGAAAAAGCTTTCTGCTGTCTTGTCGTATCGTGTTGCTCGGCCTCGGCGGCATATTGATAGACGGCTCTCGCGTCCCACGCCATGCAGGACAACGCCACGGCCTGACCGAGCAGGACAAGGCTAGGCAGGGCGGCAATCAGAAAACGGAAAATAGGGTTCAACCTCTGAAAAACCAGTGGGCCATCAGTCCAGCAGTGGCCCCGGCTCAGATCAGGTCGAATTCGGCAAGGACCCGGGCATAGATATCGCGTTTGAAAGGCACGATGACGTCCAGCACACCCGCAGGGGCCATCCAGCGCCAGGCCGAGAATTCACGATCCTTGAAGGCCAGGTCGATCACATCTTCGTCCGCCTCAAGCCGCATCAGGAACCATTTCTGCTCCTGCCCGCGATATTTGCCGTTCCAGCGACGACCGGCGATATCGGCAGGAAAATCATAGGGCAGCCATTTTTCGGTTTCCGACAGCACCGTCACATGATCCGGCCCGATCCCGGTTTCCTCCTGCAATTCGCGCAATGCCGCACCCTGCGCGTCCTCGCCCTTGTCCACACCGCCTTGCGGCATCTGCCAGGCCGGTGTCGTCATATCGGCGCGCTGGCCGACAAAAACCTGATCGGCGTGGTTGATCAGAACCACGCCGACACAAGGGCGATAGGGCAGCGCGCCCATATTACTGCGGGCGCAGCGCGTTCAGCCCGTGCAGAATGTCGATGGCATAGGCCAACTGGTAATCCTGCGCACGCAGCTCGGCAGCAGCCTGTGCCGCGGCTTGTTCTTCCTCCAACTGGTTGCGCTCATCCTCGGTCAGGGTCGCGTTCGAGATTGACCCGCGCAGCGATGCCTCCGAACGCAGCGGCCGGCCATTGCCCTCGATCTCTCCGACCTCACGCTGTTCGACCAGGATGTCGGGGGCAACCCCAAGCGCCTGAATCGACCGGCCCGAGGGCGTGTAATAGAGCGACGTCGTCAGCCGCATCGCGCCATCGCCCTGCACCGGCATCACCGACTGGACCGAGCCCTTGCCAAAGCTGTTGGTGCCCACGATCACCGCGCGGCGGTGGTCCTGCAGCGCACCGGCGACAATTTCGGAGGCCGAGGCCGAGCCACCATTGATCAGCACCACCATCGGCAGCCCCTCGATCAGGTCGCCGGGCGTTGCGTTATAGCGTTCGCCATCGGCCGGGTCGCGGCCACGGGTCGAGACGATCTCACCTTGTTCCAGAAACGCATCCGAGACACGGATCGCCTGCGTCAGCAGCCCGCCGGGATTGTTGCGCAAGTCCAGAACGACGCCATCCAGGTTTTCGATGCCACCGACCTCGTCGATCATTTCCGAAATCCCGTCGCGCAGGTTGGCATAGGTCTGTTCGGAAAAGCTGGCGACGCGCAGAACGGCGGTGCTGCCTTCCAGCCGGAAACGCACGGCGGTCAACCGGATCACGTCGCGCACAATGGTGATGTCAAAGGGTTCATCGACGCCTTCGCGTACCACGGTAATCACGATCTCGGATCCGATTTCACCACGCATCATTTCAACTGCGTCGCTCAGCGTCAGGCCCAACAGCGACACGCCATCGACCTGGGTAATGAAATCGCCTGCCTCGACACCGGCCTCTGCGGCGGGCGTGTCATCCATCGGCGTGATGACTTTTACAAAGCCATCTTCCTGCGTGACCTCGATGCCAAGCCCGCCAAATTCGCCGCGGGTCTGAACCTGCATGCCCTCGTAGTCACGCGGCGGCAGATAAGACGAATGCGGATCGAGCGAGGTCAGCATGCCGTTGATGGCGGCTTCGATCAGCTCGGCCTCATCGACATCTTCGACGTAATAGGTGCGGATGCGTTCAAACACGTCACCAAACAGGTCAAGCTGTTCGTAGACCGTGGTGTTGCGCGCGTTTTCCTGCGCGATCAGGGGGCCTGCGACCTGCGTGGTCAGCAAAACGCCAGCCGCCGTGCCGCCCAGGGCCGCCATGACAAATTTCTTCATTCTCTTCATCCTCACTGATCTGCGGATATGAACCACGGGGTCGGGTCCACGGGCTCTGCGGCCACTCTTAGTTCCATATAAAGCGTTTCTGACAGGTCTCCACCAGACGCTTGCACGTTTTCTGTGATCAAATCTTCGCGGTTTGGCGCATCCCCGCCCATAAGTCCCACCGGAGCCCCATCGGACAGAAGATCGCCGCTGCGCACGTAAAGCTCTCCCATGCCGGCCAGAATCAACATGTAGTCGCCCTGTGGCTCAAGAATAGTCACATTCCCGTAATCCAGCAGTGGCCCGGCATAACGCACCGTGGCAGGCCAGGGCGCGGTGACCAATGCGCGGGCTTCCGTGGCCAGAATCAGGCCGGGGCGGGCAATTCCGGCGGCGTCAGAGGCACCGAACCCGCGCAGCACCCGGCCCCGCACCGGCAACGGCAGGGTCCCCATGGCCTGCGCGAAATCGCGCAGGTCGGGTTGGGGTGCCCCGACCAGTTCAACGCTGCGCATCGCAATGGCAAAGCTGTCCAGCGTCTCGGCATTTCCCAACAGATCCTGCAATGCCTCGGCATCCTGGGCAAAGGGCGGCGGCAAGGTGCGGCGTTCGGCCATCGACTGGCTCAACGCGACGCGCGCCTGCTGCACGCCCGACAGCCCCTCGGCCAGTTGCGCCTCGGCCTCGCGTTGCAGGGTTCGCAACAGGGCAAGCTCGCTCAGTTGATCGCGCAGCGCGGTGGCCTCGGCGGCAACGGCGGGCGTGACATCGGACAGGATCATGCCCGAGCGTGCCGTTCCCATCGGCCCCGACGGGTGGATCAACAGCAACGGCGCGGGCGCGCGCTGCATGGTTTGCAGCACCCCCAAGAGGCGGCCCAACCGTTCCTGTTCGGCCTCGAATACGATCTCGATCGACTGCTCACGGATGGCGGCGCGGCGCATCCCTTCACGCAGTGCGGCCAGCCCCTCCTCATAGGCGCGAATGGTTTCCGACAGCGCATCGACCCGGTCGCGGGCGGCATCGGCCTCGGCCATGCCAAGTGCTGCCCGTTCCAGCATCGCCGCTGCCCGCTGCGCCATCAGCGCCGGGTCGGCCTGCGCCAGAGCCAGCCCCGCCGACAAAGGCCCCACCGCCAGGGCGAGGACCGCAGGGAGGAGCAGGCGCATCATCCCAACAGGCTCTCGCCGGTCATTTCCGGGGGCTTGGGCAATTCCATAAGTTGCAACAATGTCGGGGCCAGATCGGCCAGCCGCCCATCCCGCATCACCGCGCCTTGCGGTCCGCCAAACAGGATCACAGGCACCGGGTTCAGCGTATGCGCGGTATGCGGCCCGCCGGTGACCGGATCGATCATCATGTCGCAATTGCCGTGATCGGCGGTCACGATCATCGCACCGCCCACGGCATTGAGCGCGGCCATGACCTGACCAAGACCTGCATCCACCGCCTCGCAAGCCTTCATCGCGGCGGGAATATCGCCAGTATGGCCCACCATATCGGGATTGGCATAATTGACCACGATCAGGTCATAGCCCGCCCCAATGGCCTCGACGAGTTTCGCGGTCACCTCGGGGGCCGACATCTCCGGCTGCATGTCATAGGTCGCCACCTTGGGTGATTTCGGCATGTAGCGATCCTCGCCCGGCACTGGGTCTTCCTTGCCGCCATTCAGGAAAAACGTGACATGCGGGTATTTCTCGGTTTCGGCCAGGTGAAACTGCGTCAGCCCCCGGGCGGACACCCACTCCGCCAGCGTGTTGACGATCTCCTGCTTTGGAAAGATCACATCCATATAAGTGTTATGGCGGTCGGAATAGCCCACCATGCCGCAGACCGCCGCCCAGTTGGGCCGTGCGCTGACATCGAACTCGGAGAAATCGGGATCGGCAAGGGCTGCCAGGATCTCTCGCGCGCGGTCGGCACGGAAATTGACGAAGAGCAGCCCGTCGCCATCCACGGGGGCCGCATACCCCGCCAACCGCGTCGCTTTTACAAATTCGTCGCCCTCATCGCGGGCATAAGCGTTGCGCAACGCCTCCTCGGCAGTTCCTGCCTCTTCGGCATGCCCCACACCGGTCAGGATCAGATCGGCGGACTGCTGCACCCTGTCCCACCGGTTGTCGCGGTCCATCGCATAGTAGCGTCCGATCACCGATCCGATGCGCGCCCCTTCGGGCAGGCTTGCGGCGAAGGCCGGCAAAGTCTCATGCGCCGAGCGCGGGGCCACGTCACGACCGTCGGTAATGGCATGGATTTGCACCGGCACCCCCGCCGCGGTCAAAACGCGTGCGATCTCCAGCAAGTGGTTTTCATGGCTATGCACACCACCTAGCGAAACCAATCCACTCAGATGGGCCACGCCGCCGCTGGCCTGCATCTTTGCGACAAAATCCAGCAGCGTGGGGCGGGTGCCAAAGCTGCCCTCCTCGATCGCCAGATCAATCTGCCCCAGATCCATCGCCACCACCCGGCCCGCGCCGATATTGGTGTGGCCGACCTCGGAATTTCCCATCTGCCCGGTCGGCAGGCCCGCATCGGGCCCATGGGTCACCAGGGTCGCATTGGGGCAGGTCGCCATCAGCCGGTCGAAATTGGGCGTATCGGCCAGATATGGCGCGTTGCCCGGCCCGCCCTCGGCCAATCCCCAGCCATCGAGGATACACAGAACGACGGGTTTGGGTGCGGTCATTGCGGCGGCCTTTTTCGATCGGTCAATGGCGTTCTAGGCGGGGGCGCAGGCCGAGGCAAGGCAGGCGGCCCAATTCGGGGGCGGAAAGCGGCTTGGAAGCCGCTTCGAACGCGAATTCGAATTCGCGTCAAAAGGGCCTTGCAAGGCCCTTTCTGCGTCACGCCCGATGATAGGGGCTGCCCGCCAATATCGACGCCGCACGGTAGAGTTGCTCGGCCAGCATCACACGCACCAACATATGCGGCCAGACCATCGCGCCAAAGGACAGCACCATATCGGCCTCGGCCACCAGGCTTGCGTCGATCCCGTCCGCGCCGCCAATGACAAAGGCCAGATCGCCGCGCCCCTGATCGCGCCTGTCGGCCAGCATCCCGGCGAAATCGGGTGACGTCATCACCCGCCCGCGTTCATCCAGCGCACAGATCACGGCACCCTCGGGCAACGCCTTGCGCAACAGCGCCGCCTCGGCCCGCTTGCCGCCGCCCTTTTTGTCCTCAACCTCAACCACGCGCGCCGGGCCAAGGCCAAGCGCCCGCCCGCTGCGATCAAACCGTGTCAGATAATCCGCGACAAGTTCGTTCTCGGGGCCAGCCCTGAGGCGGCCCACAACGCAAAGATGCACCCGCATGAAAAGCCCTCAGGCCTGTCCCGCAGGCAGCCACATCTTTTCAAGCTGATAGAACTCGCGCACTTCGGGGCGGAAGATATGGACGATCACATCGCCCGCATCGATCAGCACCCAATCGCCCGTTTCCTTGCCTTCGACACGGCTAATCAGCCCGAAAACCTGCTTCAGCCGGTCCACGAGCTTCTCCGACATGGCCGAGACCTGACGCGTTGAACGGCCCGAGGCAATGACCATGTAATCGGCCATTTCCGTCTTGCCGCGCAGGTCGATCTGCACGACCTCTTCCGCCTTGTCATCGGTAAGGGAGTCTATCACCTGTTCCAGCAGCGTTTCGCTGGTCAGGGTCTGGGTCGGGCGCATCATATCCGCGCCGGGTGCAGCCGGTATAGTGGCTGCTTGAACTGGTCCAGTCAGGACATCGTCCTCCTTGAGAATCGCGCCGCAGGTCACTTGACCGGCGCTAAGTCCCCACAAAATAACACCCGACCGACGATGCTGCAACTGCTCGGTCGGTTTGGGGGTGGCGGGGCAGTGGCGCTTTTGCACCAGCCACAGATCGCTGCCCCTGCAATTGCGGATGTCCTGGCTGTCGCGCGGGCCGCAGGCAGCAATGCCCATGGCCGTTCGAGCCTTGGCCGGGAAATCGGAAACCAGCCCGCACCAGCCGCACCGGGAGCAGAAGGACATCACGCGCGGCGGTGGTCGGGGCAGCATCGTCAACCGACCGGAGGTTATCCATTCGCGCGCCTGTTTGGCTGCTGAATTCCTATATATTGTGGATAACCCGGCAGTTTACCGCCATATGCGGGGCAGGCCCGTTGACTCCGCGCCGCTGCTTCCCAATCATCGCGGGGCAACGGAATCAAGAATAACAGGGCAACGCGTGCGGTTTTCACGTCTCAGGTTGAACGGCTTCAAAAGCTTTGTCGATCCCACCGACCTGATCATCGCCGATGGTCTGACCGGGGTTGTCGGGCCCAATGGCTGTGGCAAGTCGAACCTGCTGGAGGCGCTCAGATGGGTGATGGGCGAAAACCGCCCGACCGCGATGCGTGGTGCCGGCATGGAGGATGTGATCTTCGCAGGTGCGTCATCGCGCCCGGCGCGCAATTTCGCCGAGGTCGCGCTGACCATCGACAACACCGAGCGTCTGGCTCCGGCCAGCTTCAACGAATCCGACACGCTTGATGTGATCCGCCGCATCACCCGCGACGCAGGGTCCGCCTTCAAGACCAATGGCCGCGACGTGCGGGCGCGCGATGTCCAGATGCTGTTTGCCGATGCCTCGACCGGCGCGCATTCGCCCGCGCTTGTCCGGCAAGGACAGATCTCGGAACTGATCAACTCCAAACCCAAGGCCCGGCGCCGCATTCTGGAAGAGGCCGCCGGTATCTCAGGCCTCTACCAGCGCCGCCATGAGGCCGAGCTGAAGCTGAAAGGGGCCGAAACCAACCTGGCGCGGATTGACGATGTTCTGGATCAGCTGGCCAGCCAATTGGCACAACTGGCCCGGCAGGCCAAACAGGCCGCCCGCTACCGTGAGATCGGCGGCGAATTGCGCCAGGCTGAGGGGCTGCTGCTCTATCGCCGCTGGAAAGAGGCCGATGAAGCGCGCGCCGAGGCCGAGGCCGCCCTGCGCGAGGCCCTGACTGTCGCCTCCCGCGCCGAAACCGATGCGCGCGCCGCCACCAAATCCCGCGAAGATGCCGAAACCGCCGTGCCGCCATTGCGTGAGGAAGAGGCCATCGCGTCCGCCCTTTTGCACCGGGTCACCGTCGAACGCGACACCGTCAGCGCCGAGGAAACCCGCGCCCGCAAGGCCATCGAAACCCTGACCGCCCGTATCGCACAGCTGACCCGCGACCTGGCCCGCGAGGCCGGGCTCAATGCCGATGCTGGCACGACAATCGGCACGCTGGAGGCCGAGGCCGCGACGCTGCAGGCCGCCAGCGAAGGCCATGATGCCGCCTTGATCGCGGCGGCCGAGGCGGTGTCGGGCGCGACCATCACGCTGACCGAAGAAGAATCGGTCCATGCCCGTCTGACCGAGGATGCTGCCCGCTTGGCGGCGCGCCATCAATCGGCCACGCGCGCGGTCGACGATCTGACCCGCGCCGCAGATCGCCATGCGGGCGAGGCCGAGAAGGCATTGGCGGAGGCCGATGCCGCCGAGGCGCGGCTGACGACATTGGCGGGGGATCACGCAACCGCCGAGACGGCACTGCAATCGGCCACCGATCTCGCCGCGCGGGCCGAGGAAACCCTGGCCGAGACCGAAACCGCCCGTGCCGCTGCCCAGGCCCAGGAAGGTGAGGCCCGCACCGCCCGCGCCGAGGCCGAGGGCGAATTCAATACGCTCGATGCCGAGGTCCGCGCGCTGACCAAATTGCTGGAACGCGAGGCCGGGCAGGGCAATCAATTGCTCGACCGGGTGCGCGTCGCACCGGGCTATGAGGCCGCCGTCGGCGCGGCGCTGGCCGATGATCTGAAAGCCCCGCAAACTGACATGCCCGGAGCCACCGGCTGGACCACGCTGGCGCAATATGAAACGCCTGCGCCCTTGCCCGCTGGCATCCCGGCCCTGTCGGAATATGTCGATGCCCCGCCCGCGCTGGCCCGCCGGTTGCGCCAGGTCGGCGTGATTCAAAACGGCGATGGTCCGGGCCTGCAACCGGCGCTTTTGCCCGGTCAGCGGTTGGTCAACCGCGCCGGCGATCTTTTCCGGTGGGATGGCTACGCGCTGGCCGCCAGTGACGGCTCATCGACCGCCGCGCGCCGATTGCAGCAGGCAAATCAGCTGAACCAGCTCTCGGCGGAACTGGAACGCACCGAGCTGGCCGCGGATCGCGCCCGCACCACCCACACCGCCAACGCGGCGCGCCTGGCGGAACTGACCGAGGCCGACAAGCAAGCCCGCGCCGCCCGCCGCGCCGCCGATCAACAGATGGCCGAGGCCAGCCGCGCCTTTTCCCGCGCCGAGGCCGATCGCAACATTCTGGCCGGTCGTCTGGAAACCCTGCGCGCCGC
>Ga0316204_10005216_pt1 | contig 21866 bp, 19 predicted proteins | sample 6monrhotite_MG_2_FD_205661 | JGI IMG/M metagenome (GOLD analysis project Ga0316204, IMG submission 205661) | Microbial mat bacterial communities from mineral coupon in-situ incubated in ocean water Damariscotta River, Maine, United States -... | ecosystem: Environmental > Aquatic > Marine >... | reverse complement strand
CGGCGCGCGGAGCCACCAGCATCTGCCTGCCGCCGGAATTGCCCCTGGAGCAGGTCCGGGCCCTGGCCCGTTTGGGCCGCGATCTGGGTGTCGCGATCGAGGTCTGGGGCCACGGCCGGGTGCCGCTGGCTATCTCGGGGCGCTGCTATCACGCACGGTTGCACGGCCGCACCAAGGACAACTGTCAATTCGCCTGCGAAGATGATCCTGACGGGCTGGATGTTGCGACGCTGGAGGGGCAGAAGTTTCTGGCGATGAACGGCGTTCAGACGCTCTCAGACAGCTTCGCCTGCGCCGATCACCAGATTGAAACGTTGCAGCAGGCCGGTGTTTCGCGCTTGCGATTGTCGCCGCAGAGCGGCGATTTTGCCGCGATCTGCGCGCTGTATCGCGCCCGTGTCGACGGCAAGGCCGACCGAGGAACGGTGGCTGCGGCTCTTCGGCTCACCCATCCGGACATCCGGCTAAGCGACGGGTTTCTGACCGGTGCAAGCGGCGCGGCATGGTCCGGTGGTCGGGCAGAAAGTTGAAGGTGCCCTTGCCCGCCCGCGCGCCCGGACCCAATCGCGCCTGGGATATCTGGGCGGCTCCTTACAGGCCGTTGTTTCTGGCCGCATCACTTTGCGCGGTTTTCGTGATTTTCTGGTGGCCGTTGGCCGCGCAGTTTTGGGTGCCCGCGGGGCGTATTGAAATCCCGGTGATCTGGCACGCGCATGAAATGCTATTTGGATTTATCGGCGCGGCGGTGGGTGGCTATCTGCTGACGGCGCTCCCAAGCTGGACCGGGCATTCCCCTTTGCACGGCAAGGAATTGATCTGTTTGACACTGCTGTGGGTGCTGGCCCGCGTGGTGGCGGCCTTTGCTGGATCTCTCCCACTTATCGTGCTGCTTCTGCCCGGTGCGGGGTATTTCTTGCTGCTGACCGGGAGCTTGCTGTGGCGGATCATCGCCGCAAAAGCCTGGCCAAGGATTGGGTTCTGCGCCGCGACAGCAACGCTTGGAATTGCGGATGTCGTGTTTTGGGTTCAGGCAGACCGGGGCTATCCGGCGGACAGTCTTGAAATCGTGCGCTGGATGATACTCGTGATTGCGATCCTGGCATCGGTCATCGGCAACAAAGCCATTCCCGCCTTTACCGCCAATTGGCTGTTGGTTCGCGGCGTCAAAGGCGAATTGCCGCGCGCAAAAGCGCCGGTGCCGGCCGCGATCGTATTGGCGGCAGCGCTGGTCCTACAGGGCGCTGGCTGGTCCCTGGCGAGCGCATGGTCTTTGCTCATTGCGGCCGGGTTGCTGCTTTGGCCGATGCGCAAGTGGCGCACCGTGGCCATATGGTCTGATCCGCTGCTTGTGATGCTGCATCTGGCCTATCTCTGGCTGCCGCTTGGAATTGGGATCGTGGGGCTGACCAGAATTGGGTTTGTGCCCCTGTCTAACGCAAGCGCGCTTCATGTGATTACCATCGGTGCCTTTGGCGGGCTCATATTTGCCATCGCCGGACGCACTGCTGCGCGCCGTGTGGATGGCGGATTGCAGGCCGCACCCGGGTTTGCGCTTGGTGCTTTGTTGATCTGGTTTGCGGTTCCGGTCCGGTTGGTGGAAAATGGCACCGGACTTGCCGGATTGCTTTGGGATCTGGGCTGGTCGCTTTTCCTTATCGGCTTCATCCTTGCGCTGCGCGGGCCGCCGCCCTGGCCGGTGCTAAGCGGCCGCCGCGCATAGCGGATCACCAGGCAACGCGTCCTTGACGATCGTCAAGATTTGATCCGTTCGGTCCAGCAATACGATGTTTCCGATGCGCAGTTGATCTCGGTCAAGACGCGAAAACGAGATTCAGTGTCTTTTGCTCGGGAATGCCGCTTGCCCCCCTCACGGCGCTCGGAATGTCGGGAGAACGGGATGACAAAAGCAGAACACCCCTGTGCAAGCTGCCGCTTCCACGCCTCCAGCCTGTGGCAGCCCGTTGCCGGCAGCACCGTATCCACCCTCGCCCGCGGCTTCACCCGACGCGATCTGGATGCCGGAGACGTGCTTTATCATCAGGGTGCGTCCAGTGATGGTCTCTATTGTGTTTCGAGCGGGTTGATCGCCATCCGCAGCTATGGCCCCGACGGGGCCTCGAGCCTGCTGAGGCTTGCCTATCCCGGCGCGTTGATCGGATATCGCGCGTTTCTGGCCGAGCGCGAACATCGAACCGAAGCCCAGGCGCTGTTGCCGACACGTGTCTGCGTGGTCGCGCGGCGCGATGCAAAGCACGTCGTGCAGGCATGTCCGACGGTTCTTGTGCGTCTGGCCGAACGCTGCGCTGATGAACTGGATCGATGTCACGAACGCATCCAGGAGGCGGGACGCCTTTCCAACAAGGCCCGATTGTCGCGGTTGTTGGACCAATTGATGGCGGCCCACGGAGGAGAGGAGGGCAGCGTATGGCGCATGCGCTTGCCAATCTCGCGCCAGGATCTGGCCGACATATTGGGAGTTCAGCCGGAGACATTATCGCGCCTCATGAAACGCCTGCAAGACGATGGAAGGATACGATCGTCTGGTCGCTGGATCGAAATGCAAGAGACAAAGCGTCAAAACGTAGTGTGAATCTCTCCGATTCCCAAGGCGGCCCGCGCAGGAACTGCGGCCGGAAATTCGAGGTGACCTGGGAGCAGGAAGCCGGCGAGAGGATGGTTGATGTCTGAAGCTGCCACGGCACCAATCGGGGCCTGTTTTACAGATACGACTCCAACTATGCGGCATGGAACCGTCGGGCGCAAAAAAAGCTCTGGGGGTTTGCCCGATTTGATCCCTGTGCGCAGGACAGAGGCCACAGGAAACGCAGGCAAGTGTGCCTGACCTTGTCCAAATTCGCGATCTGTGAGAGCGTTGCCTCCTATGGTCCAGGGGGGACTTTTGGGACGCCGGGTGCTTACTCTGATCGAGGGCAATGTGACGCCACCTGAGGGGGCTTTGACATGCCATTGGCGCGAGACCAACCCAGAGCCTCACCTTGAGGCGATGGGGACAGGTCAGTTGGGTGCAGGGTGTGGGCTGAATTTCATTCTGTCACACGAGCCGACACCCGGCGCGCGTCAGTCGAGCATAATCAACGTTGATGACGACCAAGTGCTGTTGCGGCTGGATGAGGTCGCGTTTCCTCCGGGCGCGATTGCGTATCGCCACATCCACCCCGGACCGGGCATTCGGGTTCTGGTGCAGGGCGGTTTGCGGCTCATCTCGGATCACGACATTGAGGAGATGGCCTGCGGAGACGTCTGGTTCGAAGGCGCGCATTCCCCGGTTCGGGCCGAAAACAGGGTTCAAGAAATCTCGCGCTTTGTGCGGGTGATGATCCTGCCGGTCGCTTTCGTGGGCAAGCCCTCGATCCAGATCCTCGCCCCCGGGGATCAGACCAAGCCGCGGCTTCAGGTGACGCATCGCCACATCGATCACGTCTTTACGGTTTAGGACCCGAAAGCGACGAGTTTCGCCAATTCGGATCGACTTCGGCTGGCTCTGACCCCAATCCCGTGGCGTGGATCGCAGAGATTGCGAGATATTCGTCGCGTTCCGATGTGTCGCCCGAAATGCCCACCGCACCAATGGTCACGCCGTCGGCATCCTCGATCAGCACGCCACCGGGCACTGGGATCGTCCGGCCATCTGAGGCCACGACGAGCGCGGTTTGAAAAACAGGCCGCGTTTCCAGATGATCGCGGATCCAGCGGCTGGATTTCCCCATCCCCAAGGATCCCCAGGCCTTGCCAAAGGCGACGTCAAAGCGCACCAGGCCAGAGCCATCCTCGGAATTGACCGCAATGATTTTGCCGGCGGCATCAAGGATCACCACCGTGAGCGGCAGCATATTCTCCAGACGACCAAGTCGCAGTGCTTCAGCGAGGATCGCCTGAGCCTGCACGAGTGTCAGTGAGGTTTGAAGTTTCATGCCCGCGCCCTACCCGTTCCACCAAGCTTCAAGATCCAATTCCGGCAACCAGGTTACGATCTCGGGAAACAAGATGAGCACCCCGATCGTGATGACGTCAGCGACAAAGAAGATGGCCACGCCCTTGAACACGGTCGTGATCGGGATGTCGGGCCGCACGCCGTTGACGACAAAGCAGTTGAGCCCGATAGGCGGCGTGATCAGGCAGATCTCCGCCATCTTCACCGCGATGATCCCAAACCAGATCGGTGCCATCTCACCCGAGACGCCAAAGGCGCTGTCTTCGACGCTGACATAGCTCCCGCCATTGAGAGCCATGACCGCCGGGTAAACCACGGGCAATGTCAAAAGCAGCATCCCGATGGCGTCCATGAACATGCCAAGAACCGCGTAGCCAAGGAGTATGCACAGAAGAATGATCATCGGATTGGTTGGCAGCGCCACGATCCATTCGGTAAAGGCCCCGGGCAGGCCTGAGAACCCGAGGAAGCGTACAAAGATCAAGACGCCCCAGATCAGCGAAAAGATCATCACGGTGAGCTTTGCCGATTCCATCAGCGATCCGCGAATGGCCGAAAGCTTCGTGCGCCGCGCCAGCGCAAGGACCAGAATAACGAAGGCCCCCAACGCGCCGGCCTCGGTGGGCGTGGCCCAACCGGTATAGATGGACGACATGATAATCACGACCACCGCCAGGATCGGGGTGATCCCCGGCAGGGAGGCGATCCGCTCGCCCCATGTAAAGCCGCTGACGCTTGGCGCGGCACCCGGTCTTGCCATCGACCAAACTACGATGATCGAGGCATATACCATCGCCGACACGATGCCCGGCAGGAAGCCTGCAAGCAGCAGGTCCCCGACGCTTGTTTCCACAATGATCGCATAGATCACCAGGATGGCCGAGGGCGGGATCAGCGTGGCGAGCGTCCCGGCAGAGGCGACCACGCCCGCCGACATCTGTTTGGAATAGCCGTTGCGCAGCATCTCGGGGATCGCCACCCGACTGAAGACGGCAGATGTCGCTGTGGATGCGCCCGAAACCGCGGCAAAGCCTGCGGTCGCAAAGACGGTGGCCACCGCCAGGCCACCCGGCATCCAGCCCAGCCACTTGCGGGCGGCGTCAAAGAGGGTCTGCGTCATGCCGGCGTGGAAGGCGACAAAGCCGATGAAGATGAACATCGGCAGGACCGACAGCGCGTAAACGCTTGATTTCGAATGTGGTACGATGCCTGCGATGCCGCCGCCAGGGCCCCAGCCGCGGAACTCGACCAGGCCCAGAAAGCCGACGATCGCCGCGGCAAAGACGACGCGGACACCCAACACGATCAGCACCAGCATCAGACCAAGCGCGATCATGCCGACCAGAAACGTGTTGTCCATTCCAATGCCCAGAATCATGGCCGGGCCCCTTCATCGCCCATGGCTTCATGGATCTCATCCTGGGCTTGTTCGGCCACGTCTTTCATGATCACCACCGCCTCCGGCACAAGATCCGGATTGATCAGCAGCCGGATCGACCCGGCCAGCTGCAGCAGGAGCCGGACGAACCAGATTCCGAACGCCAGAGGTACCAGGAGTTTCGATGGCCAGACCGGCAATTCGGCATCCATTGTCGTATCGCCCATTGTGTAGGACCGCATGAAGTGGCCCCAGGAATAATAAATCAGCATCCCGATGATAAAGATCGCCACAAGCGTGGCGAACGCCTCGACCAGCCAAAGCGCGCGGCCTGATAGCCGCCCGATAAAGATCTCCATCCGGATATGCGCGCCAAGCCGTTGGCAATAGGCCGCGCCAAGAAAGGCCATCGAGGCCATGGAAAGCTCGACCAGGTCGATATAGCCGCTGATCGGGCTGTTGAAGACAGACCGCATCACGATCTGCGTCACACCCAGCATCATCAGCGCAAGGATCGCGAGGCCCGCCAGAAGATTGGCAAAATTCTCTATCGGTGCGGCAAGCCGGTCGATCCGGGCCAAGGTGCCAGCGTTGTCTGCCATGTGAGGAAATCCCTTGTCAAACAAGCGCCGGGCGACCATGGCCGCCCGGTGCCAGGGCCTTATTGGGCCATCGCCTCTTCGGCATATTCGAAGATCGCGTCGAACAGGCCCTGGGCGTCGAAATTATCCTGATTGGCTTCTATCCAGGCATCCCAGACCGGTTGGCCTGCGATACGCTGGAATTCAGCGATCTGATCGTCGGAGTAGACGATCTCGGTCAGGTTTTCGCGGAACGCGGGCAGGTTGATCACATCCTGCGCGGCATAGGCGGCCTGGGTCTCTTCCATCACCTGGTCGCGCAGACCCATCAGGAGTTCCTGATATTGCGGCGGCAGCGCGTTATAGGCTTCAAGGTTAATGACCCAGCCGCATTCCGAGGTGCCCGGGGTCAGGTTGGAGGTGAACCAATCCGCCTCCTCGTCAATCCCAAAGGCCACGTGGGCGTAGGTATAGGGGAAGGCAGCGGCATCAATCGCGCCACGCTGAAAGGCGACGGCGGTTTCGCCCGCGGGCAGGGTCTGACGGACGGCACCAAGCGCCTCCATCGCCTCACCCAAGCCACCGCCGGCGCGCACGCGCAACCCTTGCCAATCCGACAATTCGGTTGGCGGCGTTCCGCGACCGAGAATTTCGTATTGCGGCAAAAGCCCCGAAACATAGGGCATCGCGTTCCAACGCTCCATATCCGCGACAATTGCCGGATGCTCGAACATGCGCGAACGGACGTAGCGGTCGACCTCTGGATCGCCCAAGGGCAGGAAGGGCAACGAGAACACCATCCAGGCGGGGTTCTTGCCGGGATGGTAGAAATTACAGATCGCGGCCCCTTCGAAGGCGTTCAGCAAAAGCCCGTCAAGGTTTTCGCGTGCGCCGGAAAGCTGTCCGCCATAAAAGATCTCGATTTCAAAATTGCCGCCAGTCTGCTCGGCAACGTCTTCGATCATGCTTTCCATACCGGCCGACAACGCACGCGGGTTGCCCCACATCGACAGGCTCCACGACACTTCGGGGCCCTCGATTGTTTGCGCCGCGGCTGCACCGGCCGCCAGCACAGCAAGCCCCGTCACAGTGGACTTTTTGAAACCGTTCCACATTTTTCCATCCCTCCTTTTTTTGTCTTTCCGGGCTGCGCCCGTGCCCAGAGACTACAATCGCCACACGAAAAATCAACTTAATATCGACTAAATGACCATAAATCGATTTTTGTTCCCGGAATCGGACTCCGAAAAATCCCTTCTGGAAAACCCTGAATCGTCGGGGTTTCCCAGAAATTCCCGATTGTTATGCGTCTTGTTCGCGAGGATTGGACCGTGTCAGCACCCTTGCCATCGGTGCCCCGCGCGCGGTTTCAACGAATTGTCGCGGAAGGGTAAGTGGTCGCGCGGGCGGCGTTGCGTCTGAAGCTGCCACCCGCGACGGGCACCCAGAGCACGTAGGCCCGCGACATCACGCTTAATGAGCAGCACAAAGGCGCGCGGAGGCACAGCTGCCGCGGGTGCCGCCTTCGTCCATCCACCGATCGGATCGCGTCCCCGGGGGATCAAGGGCGCGATGAACGGACCGGCCCTGGCGGGCGACATCCGCGAACAAGGCATCGTTGGTTTGTCAAAGCTCATGCCCTGCCGTTCAGGCCTTTTGCCTTTCATTCGCGGCGTCCCACACGGGCGCGTCATGCAATGTCAATGCGCGCCGTTCGCCAAGAACCAAAACCTCCAGACCATCCGTTGCGTCCGGATCAACATAGGCAAATGCCAGGCTTTTGCCCGTGGCGTGACCATAGCCGCCCGACGTACACACGCCGACCACCTTATCGCCTTGCATCACCGCTTCGCCGCCATGGATATCGCAATCGGTTGCGGCCACCTCGCCATAGACCAGCCTTGTGCCAATCCCTGCCTTGCGCACCGTTTCGGTGGCGTTGCGGCCCTGGAAATCGCCTTTTTCCGGCGCATAAAACCGTTCACACCCTGCTTCGATCAGGGTGATTTCATTGGTCAGCTCAGCGCCAAATCCGCGATAGCCCTTTTCCATCCGCAACGCGTTGACAGCATAGGCACCGAAATCGGCGATGCCGTGCGGCTCACCGGCAGCCCGGATTGCCTCATAAAGCGCACCGAGCCGTGCCATCGGCGCATGCAGTTCCCACCCAAGCTCACCGACATAGGTCACACGAAGGGCGCGGACAGGCACCCCGGCGATGGTGATTTCCTGCCCCGAAAGCCAGCGGAAGCCCGCATTTGTCAGGTCCGCATCCGTAAGGGGGGCCAACACATCGCGCGCCTTTGGGCCGGCGACGACCAGCATGCCATACTCATCGGTCACATTGCTGATCGAGACATCTGCGCCCGCGGCCCTGCGCAGTTGGTCCAGAGCAATGCGTTCCGTACCCGCCCCGGACAAGACGTAGAACCGGTCATCGGCAAGGCGGGTAATCGTCCATTCGCCTTCGATCCTGCCGTTTTCCGACAATACGTGGGTCAGGTTGATGCCACCGGCCTTCTTGGGAAGCTTGTTGGCGGTAAGCCCATCCAGCAACGCCTCGGCCCCGGCCCCGGTGACGTCGAATTTGGCAAAGCTGGACAGATCCATGATCCCGACCCGTTCACGCACAGCGCGACACTCCGCGGCCACAACGTCAAAGATATTGCCGTGGCGATATCCCAATTCTTCTTTCCGCCCGTCCAGCGAGAACCATTTGGGGCGCTCCCAGCCGAAGACCTCGGTATAGACCGCGCCTTTTGATTTCAGCGTGTCAAACAGGGGGGTGACCCGGTTGCGACGGGCGGCTTTGATCTCGCGGCCCGGGAGCGGGGTTTCGAACATGTTGTGATAGTCATCAAAGCTTTTGGCGCGGGTGTAATCCGCATCCGCATAAGACCCGAACCGGCGTGGATCGACGCTGTGCATGTTGATCTCGCAATCGCCGTGCACCATCCATTGGGCAAGGAATTTGCCACAGCCTGCGCCCTGGGCAATGCCGATAGAGGATCCGCAACACTGCCAGAAATTGCGCAATCCATGGGCCGGCCCGACCAACGGGTTGCCGTCGGGCGTGTGTGGAATAGCCCCGTTGATGACCCGCTTGATACCTGCGTTGGCAAAGATCGGCATCCGCTCCAGCGCTTTTTCCAACCAGGGCGCGATCCGGTCGATGTCGCCTTCGAACAATTCGTTTTCGGCGCTCCATTCGGGACTTCCGCCACGGCTGGCCCAGGCTTCGCGGCTGCCATAGTGCTCATAGATGCCGACCAGACCGGCGTTTTGTTCCTGCCGGTAGTAACCCGCCGTAGCCGGATCGCGCATCACGGGCAGTTCCCGCTCTTGCCCTTTGAATTCCTCCAACGGTTCGGTCACCAGAAACTGGTGCTCCATGTTGGTGATCGGGGTATCGACGCCCACCCAGCCGCCAACCTCACGGGCGTAGCAACCCCCGGCATTCACGACATGTTCGCACGTGATGTTGCCCCGTTCCGTGACCACCTCGAATTCACCATTTGGCAAGAGCTTGATGTCGCTTACCCGATTGCGCCGAATGATGGTCGCGCCCATCTGCCTGGCCCCGGCGGCCATCGCATTGCAGGCGCTGGAGGGGTCAACATGGCCGTCCATGCTGGTATAGGCCCCCGCCAGAATGCCGTCGGTCTTGAGCCAGGGGTTCAGCTCGCGAATGCGTTCCGGCCCGATCACCTCCATGTGAAAGCCGATATTGGCGGAAAAACCGGATACATGGCGGAACCAGTCAACCTCTTTCTGGGTGGTGGCGAGACGAATGCCGCCACAGCCATGCCAGCCTGCAGGAAGGCCGGTGATCTCCTCCAGACGCGGGTAGAGCGTGTTGGAATAATGGTGGATCTTGGCCATGTTGTAATTGCCGATAAAGCTGGGGCATTGCCCTGCCGCATGCCAGGTTGAGCCCGATGTCAGCTCGCCCTTTTCGATCAGAACCACATCGGTCCAACCCTCTTCCGCCAGATGATACAGCAGGCCAACACCCATCATGCCGCCGCCAACGATCACTACTTTTGCATGGGATTGCATCGCATGTACCTTTCCTGTCGGGCGTTACCAGACGCCGTTGCCCGCCCGCATCCGAGCCTTTGAGAGAATGATATTATAGGCGTCGCGGATCTGTGCATCGACGCGGCCGGGAATATGGCTGGGGTAATGTTCGGCAAGCACCTTGCGCACTGTGTCACGCGCCACGTCGCGCGCATCGGGCGCACCGGCGTCTTCCCATTCGCTGATGCTGCGCCGGTCGGCGATCTCGGGGTAAAGATAGTCGGTTTTCATCCGCGAAAAGGTTTGCGGGTGTCCCAGATAGTGACCTTCGCCCATCACCACATCGCGGATGACATCGAAATTCAGGGAATCTTCGGAGACCTCGACGCCTTTGACGGTTCGCAGGATCGCACCCAGCAGGTCATTGTCCAACACGTAGCTTTCAAGCGAGGTGCCCATCAGGCTCCCCTGCATTCCGGCGCATTCATGGATCATCGAAGCCCCGGCATGGGCGGCCAACGAAATGGTGTACCCCTTTTCGCCCCCCGCCTGCATGTCGGGCAGTTTGCTGTCGGTCATGCCGGCAGGCACTGAATTGGGCAGATCATAAAAGCTCGCCATCTGGGCACAGGCCGCCGACAAGAGCGCCTGTTCACCGGAGCCTCCCGACATGGCCCCGGTGCGCAGATCGGACACAAAAGGCCAGGTGGCAAATATGCCCCGGCAGTTCGGATCGATGATATTACACAAGATCAGCCCGGCCAGCACCTCGGCGCAGGCCTGTGCCACGGCCCCGGCCAACGCCGCGGGTGCCGTGGCCCCGGCTTGTCCGGCAGCCACCAGAAGGATCGGCAAGCCCGCCTCGACCGCAGCCTCCAACGCCTCGCAGCTTTCGGTGGCAAAGCGCATTGGCGGCACAACATGGCAACACACGGCGGTGCAGAACGGGCGCTTGCGAAATTCACCTTCCCCGCCGGCCACGGCATCCAACATCGGCATCACCGCCTTGATGCTGGCGCTGTCAGTGTAGCTGACGGCGATGGATTTGGTGGTGCCCTGCAAACACGCATAGGTGGTGTTGATATCCAGATCGAGAGTGGAGGCGGCATCGCGCGCGACAACCGAGCGGTGATACCAGTGGATATTGCCCAACCGATCCACCAGGCGCGCGACATCATAAAGGTCGGCGACCGTGCTTTCGCGATACTTCCCGGTCTCGAAATCCATCATTGTCGGGGCCGCGCCGCCGGTACCCGCATGGACCCGCCTGCCGCCAATTTCGATATCATGAACCGGGTCAATGCCGTGCAGCGTGAATTTGCGCCGGGTGCGGGCGATCATATCCTCGACCAGCGCGCGCGGAAACCGAAGCCGCCGGTCATCATCCACCCAGCAACCCGCCGCAACCGCACGTTTTTCAAGACTAGCGGTGGCTTGAGAAAGCCCAAGCTCTTCCAAAAGCCGCAACACCAACTCATGAATTCGCTCAACTTCAGATGCGCTCAGCGGCTGGTACCGCCCGCCGACCATACCCGGAAGGACAGGAGATACCGACGGTGAGTCCGCAGAGGTCGCGCGCTTTCTGCGGTTCACCCTCCGCACGGCTGGTGCTGTCATTTTTGGGGCCTCATCACGATCAATGAGATTCAGGTGATCCTGAAAACACGCATTGCTCAAATGATGATTTCGAATGCCTCGCATTCCCTCAGATCATGCGAAGCGCAATGTCTCAGCCTTGCTTTCGCTCAACACCCATTGGACAAAGGCCGCCACCATCGGATCGCCCGCGCGGTCCTGCAATGCGGCCACGTAATAGCCCTGCTGTGTTTCCAGGGGTTTGTTGACAGGGCAGATCAGCTTGCCGGTCGCGATCATCGGGTCGGTGATATAGCTCCAGCCCAACGCCACCCCACGACCCGCTTCTGCGGCCTGCAACACCATAGGGTAGCTGTTGATCTGGATGCCCCGCCGGGCCGGTTGGCCCATGACGCCTTGGGAGCTGAGCCATACCCGCCAATCGACGGATCCCCAGATATTGCCCCCGCCCTCCAAGTGCAAAAGCGTCTGATCCAGCAGGTTGGCCGCCGCTCGAAGTTCGGGATGGGCGCCGAGGTAGGACGGGCTGCACACCGGGCAGACCTTTTCTCCAAAAAGCAGCCGGGCGTCGATGCCGTCCCATTGGCCATCGCCCTGCAACACCGCGACATCCGCGCCATCGCGGCGCAGATCCGGTTTTTGATCACTGGCCAAAACCCTGAGATCGACATCGGGATAAAGCGTCGAGAACCTCTCAAGACGCGGCATCAACCAGTAGTAGGAAAAGGACACCGAGGCAGCGACGGTGATCTGCGGAAAGGCCGAGGCCGTTTTGAAGGTTGAGACCGCCGCCGATACCCCGTCGAGCCCCGCCCGCACCGCATCGAAAAGAAGACGCCCCTCATCAGTTAGTGAAATGCCCCTGTGAAGCCGGAAAAACAGGTCCTGCCCCAGATCTGTCTCCAAGGCCTTTATCTGACGGCTGACCGCACTTTGGGTCAGGCAAAGCTCTTCCGCCGCTCGTGTGACGCTGCCGTGGCGCGCCACAACCTCGAAGGTGTTGAACAGCGCCAACGGAGGGAGGGGATACTTCTTCATGCCAGCAACCTATCCGAACCGCGGCCCGACAAAAGGCAAATTCTCGAACAAACCTCACCGCGCTGGCAACTGGCAACTGGCATTGCCGAACAGAAAACGGCCCTCGCAACCAGCACGGCGGGGTCATGGCGGCCGACAGCTTCGCCTGAAGGCTAAAAACAGTCAGAGGCCTCACGCCCCCCGGGGACTGCATCCGCGAAGTCAGGGCCTCTGCGCCTGGCAGAGCCAGCGCTGATCCGACCCGCCAGATGCCGGAACTAAACACCCAGGCCGACGCTCCGATCAGACAGGCGCAGAGCGAAATTCGGGGCGCCTTCATTCAAACGCCAGGCCTGCATGGTGAAACTACGCTGGCCCGCGATGTGCATGGGGTCGGCGTCCGCCAATGCGCGTGCGGCCGCGATATTCTCGGCGATATAGATGATCAGCCCCGCTCCGCTCATGACCTTCCCTTCGGGATCCGACAATGGCCCGGCAAGGAATAGATGTCCGTCGGCCTCAAGCGTCTTTTGATAAGCAAGATGCGCGTCCAGAAGCTCTTTGGGCGGCGGGCCGTCGCGGGCGGGCGACGTCACGCAGGCGAAAACCTCCACCGCAAGTGCCCCGCGTTGGCGGCAGATCTCTCCGTAATCGGCCCATTTCATCGGTCCACTCATAATGGGTTCTCCCTGTTGGTGATGATTGTCCAAAACCTATACGTTTTCTGTCGCGGCTTTTCGCAATTCTGCTTTCTGGACTTTTCCCATCGCATTGCGTGGCAGTTCCGGAAATATCCGGATGCTGCGCGGGATCTTGAAACGCGCCAGGCAGTTCGACAGCGAGGCGAGAACCGTGTCTGCATCCGTCGCCCCCGGAGCTTCCAGAACGATCGCAGCTGCAACAGCCTCGCCAAGATCGGGATGTGGCACGCCGTAGACGGCACTTTCGAGCACGCCTGGCAGCGCGTCGATCTGCACTTCTATCTCTTTGGGATAGATGTTGAACCCGCCCGAAATCACCAAATCCTTTTCGCGCCCGACAATCGACAGATACCCCTCGCTGTCGCGCACCCCAAGATCGCCGGTGATGAACCATCCATCTTCGGTGAAGCTCTCGGCGGTTTTCTCAGGGTTGCGCCAATAGCCCGGTGTTACGTTTGGCCCACGCACCTCGATGCCGCCGATCCCCGCTTCATCGGGATTGGCAATCCGCAGATCGACGCCCGGCAGGGGATGACCAACGGTGCCTGCGCGGCGCTGGCCTCGCAAGGGGTTCGACGTGATCATGTTGGTTTCGGTCATCCCGTAGCGTTCAAGAATGGCATGCCCGGTGCGCGCCTCAAACGCAGCGTGGGTTTCCGACAAGAGCGGCGCAGAGCCCGAGATGATCAGACGCATATGGGCCATGGCGTCCCGTCCGAAGCGGCTATCGGCGAGCATGCGGCTGTAGAAGGTCGGAACGCCCATCATAGTGGTCGCCCGCGGCAGGACCTCCGCGATTTGATCAAGGTTGAAAGCGGGCAAAAAGATCATCCGCGAAGCGGCGGCCAAGGTCACATTCGTGGCCACGAAGAGACCATGGGTGTGAAAGACCGGCAAGGCGTGCAGCAAGGCATCGCAGGCCTCGAACTGCCAACATTGCTTAAGCGCTTGCGCGTTCGAGATCAGATTGCCATGGGTCAGCATTGCCCCCTTGGAGCGCCCGGTGGTGCCGGAGGTGTAAAGGATTGCGGCCAGATCATTGATATCGCGCGGGACCGGCGCGGCGATCGGACCGGTCGATGCATGCACAAGATCGGTTGCAGACGCGACATCGACCCCGCGGGCCTCGGCGACGCCCCGGGCGGCCTGTGTCGTGGCGTCAAGGACCAGCAACGCCGGTTCGGCATCGCCCAGGAAATAGTCAAGCTCTGCCGGGGTATAGGCCGTGTTCAATGGCACAAAGACAGCCCCCGCCACGGCCGTTGCAAGGTAAAGGATTAAGGCATCAGGCGATTTGGCGATCTGACACAGCACACGATCACCCGCGCCCACGCCAGCACCCTGCAAAGACCCCGCCGCAATGGCGACGCGGGCGCGCAGGTCGCCATAGCTGAGTGTTTCATATCCGGGTGCCTCCAGAAATGGAGCGGCATCGCTTTGATGGGTCAGAAACGCCTTAAAGATCGGATTGATCGACATCTGCGCGTACTCCTGTTTGTCTGGCGGCACCCCATGGGCGGGGCCGGCCGAGTGCGGTGCGCACGGCGCGCGATACGGCCAGTTCGCCGCTTGCGGCAAAGGCTTCGTGCCGGGCCTCGACCTGGTCCAGTTCGTAAAGGTAATTGACCATCACGCCGTGGCTTTGCTCCAAACCCTTTTCCGACAGATCCGCATCGGGGTTGATCCGGTGCAATTCGGCCCCATTGCCCAGGTGAAACTTCGCCACCGGATCAAACGGACGGTCGGCGTCATCCTTGGCTTCGGCCAGATATGTGGCGGCGGCCGGAACCAGATTGTCCTGACCGGGTGCCAGGGTGCCTGTGGGAATGCCCTGTGCAGCAGCCCATTTGGCAAAACCCGGAACCGGCGACAGGGTAGAAAATGTCTTCAGGTTCGGCAATTCGGCCTTCAGATCCGATGCCACCTGCTTGATCAGGAAGGCCCCGAAGGAAATTCCCGCCAACCCCACCTGACAATTGGAAATTGAGTAGAATATGGCGGTGTCTGCGTCTTCTGCATTCAACACCTCACGCGGAGAGGCCAGAACCGATTGGATCGAGCTGGCCAGCCCTTTCGTCAATGCGACCTCCACAAATATGAGCGGCTCGTTCGGCATGGCGGGGTGGAAAAAGGCAAAGCACCGCCGGTCTGTCGGCACCAACCGTTCGCGCAGCGCGTCCCAAGTGTCGATGGCGTGGACCGCTTCATAGGCGATGATCTTTTCCAGCAGATCCGCCGAACTGTGCCAATCAATGCGTGTCGGCACAAGAAAGCCGCGGTTGAACCAACTGCGCAGCAGGTGTCGCAGGTCGGCATCGATGGGCGCGAGGGTGGGATCGTGACGGAGCGCGGCCAGCAACTTTCGCCGCACCTCAACCAGACGGGCGGTGCCGCCGGGGGCGGCGTTGAGGCGCCGGAAGAGTTCCTGCCGGGGGGGTTCGGCGGCCAGTTGCAGCGCCTTCAAGGCCGTCGGCCCCTCGTCGCGGGCCCGTTCGGCAGCGGCAAGAACCTCATCCAGATCCACCTCGAACTCAACCCGCAGGGCCGTGAAATAGCGGTCGATCCCATCGCTCGTAAGGCCCTCGATCAGCGACAAGACCTGATCCGCAATCGCCACGCCAGACGCCTGACCGCGTGCCGTCAGCAAAGTATGGCTGAGACTGACGGGATCATCCTGTGCGGCCTGCAGCCCATCCCCCCAGAGCCGTGGCACCACATTAGGCCCGACCAGCTTGCGCAGGCGGCTTGCGAATGAATTGTCCCTTGTCATCAATCCTCAACCCGAATTACATCCCCTTCATAAAAAATCGACTTTTAGTTGACAAGTCGTTTTTTTATTGGAATCCTTTGATAACGCCAAATGGAGAGAGATGTCATGAGACTGTTGACCGGCACCGTATCGGGACATGCGACCCCGTCTGTGTTTTCTGTTTCAGGTGACCGCGCCACGATGCTTTTGGAGAATGCCGGCGATCTGTCCGGCCTGATCGCGCGTGCCGCAGAGGGGCAGTCCCTGCCGCAGCCGGGTGCCGACGCCAGCGTAGTGGATGTCGCCGATGTTAAGCCCTCTTTGCCCGTGGCGCGGCCAGGCAAGATCGTCTGCCTGGGCCTGAACTTCGCGGAACATGCGAAGGAAGGGGGCTATGACGTGCCTGATTACCCCGCAATGTTCATGCGTGCGTCGACTTCGATGATCCCGGCGGGCGCACCGATGGTCCTGCCCACGGCATCGCATACCTTTGACTATGAGACCGAATTGATGGTGATTATCGGCAAGGGCGGACGCCACATCTCAGAGGCCGATGCGCTGGACCATGTGTTCGGCTATTCGACCTTCAACGATGGCTCCATTCGCGAATATCAGCGTAAAACCCACCAGTGGACCGCAGGCAAGAATTTCGACGGAACCGGCGCAATCGGGCCGATTGTCGTGACGCCAGACGAGGTGCCCGGAGGTGCCAGCGGGTTGGGCATTCAAACCCGGCTGAACGGGCGGACGCTGCAAGATAGCAATACGTCGGATATGATTTTCACAGTCGCGCGGACGATTGCGATTGTCTCGGAAATCATGACGCTGGAACCTGGCGATATGATCGCCTTCGGCACGCCGCCGGGCGTCGGTCATGCGCGCAAACCACAGGTCTGGATGAAGCCAGGAGATGTCGTTGAAGTGGAGATCGAGGGTATCGGCATCTGCCGCAACGAGATCGTGGCCGAAGTGGACATGACCCACGGGACAGCCGCGGAATGAATGTGGCGACGGATCCTCGTGCGGCGGCGCAGGCCGAGATTCGCGACCTGCGCGCAAAGATCACCCAGCTGGACGAGGCTGGCATCGAGCTGATGCTGACCAAGGCACGGTCACATTACGCGTGGCAGGACAAACCCGTCAGCGAAGCCCAACTGCGCCGGATCTACGACATCACAAAGCAGGGTGCCACGAGCATGAATTGTTCGCCCGCCCGGTTTATTTTCGTAACCTCGGACGAAGGGCGGCAACAGCTTGTCCCGGCGCTCAAGCCCAAGAACGTGGAGAAGGTTCTAAGCGCGCCTGTGACAGTTATTATCGCAGATGAAATGCGGTTCTGGGAGCGGCTCGACTACCTGTTTCCGCATGAAGACCGCAAACCGTTGTTCCGGGGTAAAGAGGCCTATATCGACGACACCGCAGCGCGCAACGCAACCTTGCAGGGCGCCTATATGATGATGGCGGCGCGTGCGATCGGACTGGATTGCGGCCCGATCTCGGGCTTTGACAACAAAGTGGTTGATGAGACCATTCTGGCCGGCACAACCCTGCGGTCGAACTTTTTGCTGAACCTTGGTTACGCCGACGAATCGGCGATTTTCCCAAAACTCCCCCGGTTGCCGTTTGAGGAGGCTTGCAGCTTTTTGTGAGGGGAGGGGCGCGTGGGATGCGTCAAAACGCGGGTGCAAGCCCGGAATACTCACTAGTCGGGAGGACAAAATCATGACGTACAAACTCAACCGCCGCACATTGCTGGCAAGCTCCGCCGCCGCCGCCGGTGCCGCGACCTTTGGCATGCCAGTCGCTGCACAAGGCCGCCCCGTGACCGTCATTGACGGCTACCCGGAGCGCGCGATGTGGGTGCAGGAATTGTCGAATTTTTATCTTCCCGAGGTCAATCGCCGGTTGGTTGAGATGGGCCTTGAGGAAATGGATTTCCAGGAATCCTATGGCGGCTCCATCGTGCGCCCGCGCGGCGTTCTGGAAGGCATACGCCTGGGACTGGGCGATATCGGCGTCGTGACGACGATTTTCCACTCTTCGACCCTGCCAAGCCAGGCGCTTTCGGCGGTGACGCCGTTCATCTCGGTCGATGCGGGCCTCGTGGCGCGTTCGGTGGACGAGATCGCCATCGAGTTCGACGCCATGCGCGCCGAGTTCGAAGCCCAGGACCAGGTCTACCTGGCGACCGGCGTGGTGCTCGACAGCTACCAGATGTTCGCCAACCGCCCGATCAGCACCCTCGACGACATGGCCAACATGCGTTTCGCCGCCGCGGGCTACAACCTGCGTTATCTCGAAGGCCTTGACGGGGCCGTGGGAGTGCGTGGCGGTCTGACCGATTTCTACAACATGATTCAGACCAACGTCACCGATGGCTGCATGATCTGGCCCGAAGCGTCGGTGACCTTCGCCATTGCCGAAGTCGCGCCCTACATGCTGCGCGCCAACCTGGGCGCGGTGAACACCAAGACCCTGACCGTCAACAAGACGTTCTGGGACGGCCTTGACGAAGACGTGCAGATGGTTCTTCGCGAAGTCGGAATCGCCTATCGCGATCGTCTAGCCGAGGTGGCCATGGGCCGCGCGGCAGCCAGCGAAGCCGCCTTTGTCGAAGCCGGTGGCACGATCGTCGATCTTTCTGACGAAGATCGGGCGGCCTGGGCCACGGCGATGCCGAACCTCGCGACGGAGTGGGCCGCCGGGCTCGACGCCGATGGCAAGGACGGCTCAGGCATGCTCAGCGCCTATATCGACAAGCTGATTGCCGGCGGTGAAACCCCGGCGCGCAACTGGGCCTCCGAGGTCTGAACCGGATGGAAAGCCCGGAGCACAATGCAGAGCCCGGCGCGGGCTCTGCACTCTACCGTGCCTGCAACGCGCTGGCGCGGTCGATGTCCGGTATCGCCAAGGCGGCGAATGCCGCCGGAACGCTGGTGGTTCTGGGCCTTGTCGTGCTGATCAACGCGGACGTCTTCTCACGCAATGCCTTCAACGCGCCGTTCCGGGGCACCTATGAAGCCGTGCAGTTCCTGATGGTCATGATCGTGTTTCTGCAATTGCCGGATGTCGTGCGGATCAACCGCCTGACACGTTCGGACGGATTTCTGGCGGTTCTGGCCAAGCGCCGCCCCCGGGCCGCGCGGTTTTTCGCAAGGATCATCGATTCCGCGGCCGCCGTGTTCATGGGCCTGATCGCTTTCGCGATGTGGCCGGAATTCGTCCGCTCCTGGGGTGACAACACCTATTTCGGCACGCCAGGGATCTTCACCGCACCCTATTGGCCGATCCATCTTGTGATGTCTTTTTCCGCCGCGCTGACGGCCTTGATTTTCGCGACGAAAGCCTTGTCAGGCAAGCGCCGGCCGGAGCTTTTGCACCTTGAGGAGTCCGGCGCATGACCCCGTTCGAGATCGGACTCATCTCCGTTTTGGCCATGGTCGTCATGATCTATCTCGGGGTCTATATTCCCATTGCGCTCGGGTTGGTGTCCTTTGTCACCATCTGGATCCTGCGCGGCAGTTTCGAACTGCCGCTGGCGCTGTTGAAAATCGCAGCAGGTGACAGCGTGCGGGAATATTCCTTCGCCACCATCCCGCTTTTTACCTTTATGGGGTTAATCGTTTCCAAGGCGGGGATGGGCGAGGATGTCTACCGGGTGATGAACACGCTGTTCCATCGCATCCTGGGCGGCGTCGGCATGGCCACGGTCGGTGCGAACGCGCTGTTTGCGGCCGTGACCGGAAGCTCGATCGCGTCGGCCTCGGTCTTCACCAAGGTCGCTGTGCCCGAGATGATGAAGCTCAATTACAACAAGCGTTTCGCCGTCGGTGTCGTCGCCGGGTCGTCGGTTCTGGGGATGATCATCCCACCCTCTGCGATGCTGATCATCTACGCCATCGTGGCCGAACAATCGGTGGGCCACATGTTCCTGGCGGGGGTGATCCCCGGCATCATGCTGACCTTTGCCTACATCCTGGCGATCTGGGGCATGTCCAGGTTTCGCCCGCAAGCCGTTCTCAATGAAGGTGCGGGCCAGGTTGCAGATGTCGAGCTGTTGAGCGCGGGTCGGATCGTGCTGCTGTGTCTGCCGCTGTTGATCCTCGTCAGTATGGTCCTGGGCGGCATCTATACCGGCTGGCTGACGCCGGTTGAAGCGGGGGCCGCAGGGGCCGCACTTGGCTTGGTTTTCGCGCTGGCGCGGGGACGGATGGACCTGAAGGGTTTCTGGAACGCCCTGTTGGAGACCGGTCATATCACCGCAGCGATCCTGTTCCTGATCACCGCGGCGTCGATCTACAGCCGGATGCTGGGCATTGCTGGCATCCCCAACGCGCTGGGTGATTTTTTGGAAACCTACCAGCTGGGTTTCACGGCCGTGATGGTGATGCTGGTGATCCTCATGCTGTTTCTCGGCACGCTTCTCGATACGGCCTCCATCATCTTGATCGTCGTGCCTTTGTTCCTGCCCATTGTGGAACCCCTTGGTGTCAGCCTTGTGTGGTTCGGCATTATCGTGGTGATCGGCGCAGAGATTGGCTTGCTGACGCCGCCGCTTGGCATCTCGTGCTTCGTGATCAAAAGCACGATCAACGACCCGAGTATTTCGTTGAAGGACGTATTCATGGGCGCGCTTCCGTTTGCGGGTGTCATGTTGATCGTCCTGTTTATCCTGATCCAATTCCCAATCCTGTCCACGGCCCTGCTGCCGTAAACCCGGAGGCTCCAGATGCGCAACGTTACCCCAGAAACCCTGACCGGTCTGCTTCTTGGCTTGTCTAGCCCCGACACCGATCCGCGCCTGCAGGAGGTTCTGACATCGCTCGTGACCCACCTGCACGCCTTCACCAAGGAGGTCGGCCTGACCCACGCAGAGTGGCGCATGGGGTTGGACCTGCTGACGCGGGCGGGCGAGATCACAGATAATGAACGCAACGAATTTGTGCTGTTCTCAGACGTGCTGGGGCTCAGCTCGCTGGTCGATATGATCAACTCGCCCGAGCAGTGCACGAGTTCCTCGGTGCTGGGGCCGTTTCACATCCTTGGCGCGCCTGATCTGCCGGTTGGCGGCGACATGATCGGACAGAATGAGGGCCCGCAGGTTGTGGTTGAGGGGCGTGTTCTTGATCAATCCGGAGCGCCGATCGGCGGCGCAAAGATCGAGCTGTGGCAAACCGCCGATAACGGGCTTTATTCGAACCAGGATTCGGCGCAGGGCGACTACAACCTGCGGGTCTCGATGCAGACCGGAGCCGACGGGCGCTATGCGCTTTCGACCATCCGGCCCGCCCCCTACATGGTTCCGACCGATGGCCCGACAGGTGACCTGCTGAATGCCACCGGGCGGCATGCGTGGCGGCCTTCACATCTGCATTTCATCGTGCATGCCGAGGGCTATCGCAACCTCGTGACCGAGGTCTTCCCAAGCGACGACCCCTATCTGGATGCCGACGCTGTCTTCGGCGTGCGGAGTGATCTTGTAATGGAATACATGCCGGGAGACCGGGCGTCTCTGGCCGATGATTTTGCCGCAAAGCAGACACTGGCCGACAGTTTCAGCAAAGTCGAATTCGACTTTGTCCTGCCGCCGGAGTGATTAGCCCGCAACGCTGAGTTGTGTGGCTTCCTGCTCTTCCAGATTCTGATACAGGAATTCGCCCGTCTTGCGGTAATGGTCGTTCAACAGGTCGACCGCACGGTCCACATCGCGGGCCAAAGCCGCCTCGGCAATCAGGCTGTGTTCATCGATGATCTTGCGTTCGGGATATGCCGCCAGTCTCGCCACATTTCGGTAGCGCACCGCAAGATCATAAAGCTGCGCACAGAAATTCAACAGGTAGCGCGACGGGCAGGCCGCGATCAACGCGGTGTG
>Ga0316204_10005215_pt1 | contig 21874 bp, 17 predicted proteins | sample 6monrhotite_MG_2_FD_205661 | JGI IMG/M metagenome (GOLD analysis project Ga0316204, IMG submission 205661) | Microbial mat bacterial communities from mineral coupon in-situ incubated in ocean water Damariscotta River, Maine, United States -... | ecosystem: Environmental > Aquatic > Marine >... | reverse complement strand
CCATGTCCCTGAAAATGACTGACCGCCTGAGCAAAGCCTCCAACATCAACGTGAATCGCGTTGTACTCGATATTTTGTCCGGTTTCCCGGGCAAAGGCGCGATGAATTTGCGGGGACTTGCTGTGATTGATTGGATTACCCATCACCGCATATTGATCGGGCTTATCAAAATCAAAAATATCGCTCATTGATTATCCTTCATTCTCGGTTTCCTGCCGGGCTTTATCCTGCTGACGTTGACGCATGACTTTTTTATTCTGGCCACGCAGTATCAACACCAGCAACAGGCTCACCAGCAATGTAGCAATACCCATGATTAAATTGTCCGTTATCTCTCCTTCTGTGACCATCAGATAAAAACTGCCGGCCACCCCGGAGACGCCACCCAGGAACATCGCCACTAAAGCCAGGCCCATAAAGACGATGAAAAAAATTATTTTAGCTAAAATATGCATGGAAATTGCTCTTAGAATGACTGCCTTGTTTATTCATTTAACCAACGGGCGACCTGTTTACCGAAGTAGGTCAGAATGCCATCAGCGCCGGCGCGTTTAAAACACAAGAGTGATTCCAGAATAACCTTGCGCTCATCAAGCCAGCCGTTCTGGATTGCAGCCATAGTCATGGCATATTCACCGCTCACCTGATAGGCATAGGTGGGCACGCCAAACTCCTGTTTCACGCGCCGAACAATATCCAGATAAGGCATTCCGGGTTTCACCATCACCATATCTGCGCCCTCTTCCAGATCCATGGCCACTTCCAGCAAGGCTTCATCACTATTAGCGGGATCCATTTGATAGGTGCTTTTATCCGCCTTGCCAAGATTGGCTGCGGAACCGACCGCATCCCGGAACGGACCATAAAAGCTGGAGGCGTATTTTGCAGAATAGGCCAGAATTCGAGTATAAATAAAGTTATTTTCTTCCAGGGCATCGCGAATTTCACCAATTCGGCCATCCATCATATCTGACGGTGCCACCACGTCAGCGCCAGCCTGAGCATGGGATAATGCCTGCTTGATTAATACTTCCACGGTTTCGTCATTGAGCACATAGCCACTTTCGTCTATCAGTCCGTCCTGACCGTGAGAAGTAAATGGATCCAGAGCGACATCGGTGATCACGCCCAGATCGGGATAGGCATCCTTGAGTGCTTTGACCGCCCGCTGGGCCAGACCATCGGGATTATAGGCTTCTTTGGCATCATCCGATTTGGCACTTTGCGGCGTCACCGGGAACAGGGCAACTGCGGGCACCCCCAGTTCAACCAGTTCTCTGGCTTCTATCAGTAATTGATCAATACTGACCCGTTCGACTCCAGGCATGGATGCCACCGGTTCGCGTTGCCCCTGCCCTTCCAGAATAAACATAGGATAAATCAGATCATCGACACTCAGATGGGATTCGCGCATCAAACGCCTGGAAAAATCATCACGTCGCATGCGACGTTTGCGGGTAAATGGGTAAACGGTCGAGGTAGTCAAAACGTTCTCCTGTTAAAAATTACGGGCAATTAAACTAAATTCATGGGCCTTGTAAGGCATAGGGATAGTCACAATATGGCCGCTGCCGGGTGCCACATCCATGGCTTCGCCTTTCTGGCTCTGTATCGACTCCAGGGTAAAGGCTTTATTACCCTGTGGCAAAATCAATTCCAGAGTGTCGCCGACGGAAAAACGGTTTTTGACATCCACTGTGGCGGTTTGTTCGACCTCGTTGTAGCCAATGATTTCACCGACAAACTGCTGGCTTTTACTGCGTGAATGATTATCCATATAGTTCTGATATTCGTGAGTATGGTGACGCTGGTAAAAACCATCGGTATAACCACGATTGGCCAGGCTGTTCAAATCCGCATAAAGCTCCATAGAAAAATCTTCGCCTCTGGTCAGGGAATCGATGGCCTGACGATATACCTGGGCGGTACGGGCGGCATAGTAGTGGGACTTGGTGCGACCTTCGATTTTCAGGGAATCCACGCCAATCTGCATCAGGCGTTCAACGTGCTCCAGAGCCCGTAGATCTTTGGAATTCATGATATAGGTGCCATTTTCATCTTCAATAATGGGCATATATTCGCCCGGACGCTCGGCTTCTTCGATCAGGTATACTTTATCGGCAGCCGGGTGGCGCTGCAGCTTACTGTCATCAGGGAAGGCTTCCGGTGAATTGATCACTGCAAAGGGATCAAAATCAATTTTTTCCGGTTTTGGCTCGATATCGCCGGTAACATTCTCCTGGGCATCATGGACTTTGTATTCCCATCGGCAGGCATTGGTGCAGGTCCCCTGATTGGGATCGCGATGATTAAAATATCCGGACAGCAGGCAACGACCGGAATAGGCGATGCACAGGGCACCATGGACAAATACCTCAAGTTCCATATCCGGGCATTGCTGGCGAATTTCCTCGATCTCGTCCAGAGACAGTTCACGCGATAAAATTACCCGCTCGACCCCGACCGATTGCCAGAATTTGACCGAGGCATAATTTACGGTATTGGCCTGTACGGAAAGATGGATGGTGGTATCAGGCCAATGCTCTTTGACCATCATTATCAAGCCCGGATCAGCCATGATCAGGGCGTCGGGATTGAGCTCAATAATGGGGGCGATATCATCCAGATAGGTTTTTATCTTGGAATTATGAGGGATTACATTGGATGCCAGGAAGAATTTTTTGCCCTGCTGATGCGCTTCTTTAATACCAATTTCGATGTTTTCATAGGTAAAGTCATTGTTTCGCGCCCGCAGACTATAACGTGGCTGCCCGGCATACACGGCATCAGCGCCAAAAGCATAGGCATAACGCATATTTTTTAGAGTACCTGCCGGAAGCAGTAACTCAGGTTTTTTTACCGCAGGTTTCTTTAAATCGGGATTCTTTAACACAACATTTACCAGTTCATACAAAAATAAGTTCTCAATAATGAGATGAAAATCAGGATTATACTCTTTTTATCTTGTTTATGTGTGCTCTTTATTAGAAAATAAGCGCCTTCGGATTAATTTAAATTTACACGGAAGTATTTGTCAGTTATTACTGTCTAATACCGTATAAACTGTCGAGCTGGGAGAAACCATGTTTAATCACTGCAAACACATCTTATTGTCACAGGCTGTCGTTGTTATACAGTCGACACTGATTGTCTTAGTGCTATTATCCAATACCTATGCGCAATCCAGTGTTGAACCTCAAATACTGATGGAACAAACGTCCAAAGAATTGATCCAGGCGTTTATGGCTAAAACAGAAGCCATTCGCCAGGACCCGGATGTTGCCCATAAGCTCATCAACGACAATCTGGTGCCCAGAATCAATTTTAAGTTGATGTCTCGCTGGGTACTGGGCAGGAACTGGAAAAAAGCCACTCCGGAACAGCAGCAGGATTTTATTCAGGAATTCAAACAGCTGGTCGTCAAGTTTTATTCCAAGGCCTTGGTTGACTATCTGCAAAGTAATGAGCTGTCAGAAGAGCTTATTACTTTTATCCCGTTCAGGGGCGAAATCAAAAATAGATATGCTACGGTACGCTCCTGGGTGAATCCACCCAATGGCTCTGAACCTATCAAGGTCAATTATGATCTGTATTTAAGTAAAAAATACGGTACCTGGCAGGTTTATGATGTCACTGTGGAAGGGATTAGTCTGGTCACCACCTATCGCTCATCCTTTAAGCAAATCATTTCCCAAAAAGGCATGGATGCGTTAATAAAAGAATTAAAAGACAAGACCTCTAATATAAATAGCCTCGGTGTCAAACCTGAGGTAGCCAAAAAAAGTTAACTCCTTAAAGATGCCGGGTATTAGTCTACAGGTCTAATAGCGGGCATCAAATTCCTGTTATTCGATATCCAGCTCTTTAATCTTCCGAGTCAGCGTGTTTCTACCCCAGCCCAATAAACGAGCGGCATCCTGCTTTCGGCCACCGGTATGTTTAAGGGCAACATCGATTATAATGCGCTCCAAATCCGGCATCAGACTGTCGAGAACATTTTCGGCGCCGGAGGCTAATTGTCTATCCAGCCACATTCTTAATGCCCCTTCCCAATTACTGCTGACCACTTCTTCATGTTCCGAGCTTTTCAATTCAGGAGGCATATCTTCCAGATGCACAACCTGGGCAGGCGACATCACCGTCAGCCAGCGACAGACGTTTTGCAGTTGCCGAACATTGCCGGGCCAGGGTTGCCGGGACAAAAACAGTTCGCTTTCATGGTCCAGTACTTTCTTCTCAACATTCAGTTCCTGTGCTGCCCGATTAAGAAAATAGCTGGCCAGTAGCGGTATATCTTCCTGTCGCTCGCTAAGAGGCGGAATATGGATGCGAATGACGTTCAGGCGATGAAACAGGTCTTCCCGAAACAGTCCTTCCCGAACCCGTTTTTCCAGATCCTGGTGGGTCGCTGCGATAATGCGCACATCCACCTTAATGGCTTCTCGGCCACCTACACGATAAAATTCTCCGTCTGCCAGCACTCTTAATAAACGGGTTTGCAATTCAGCCGGCATATCACCAATCTCATCCAGAAACAGGGTGCCACCGTCTGCCTGTTCAAAACGGCCAACACGCTGTGACTGAGCTCCGGTAAATGCGCCACGTTCATGACCAAACAATTCTGATTCCAGAAGATCTTTGGGTATCGCTGCGGTATTCAGAGCAATGAAGGGTTGATTAGCTCGGGGACTGTGTCGGTGCAGTGCCTGTGCAACCAGTTCTTTACCGGTGCCAGACTCACCATTGATCATTACGGTGATATTGGAGCGAGATAATCGGCCAATGGCACGAAAGACTTCCTGCATTGATGACGCTTCACCAATAATTTCCGGTGTTTCTTTAAGATGCACCAGGTCATCCTGTTTAGCTTTTTCAGACTTGCGTAGACTCAATGCCCGTTGTACCAGCTCGACCGCTTCATCGACATCAAAGGGCTTGGGTAAATACTCAAAGGCTCCGCCTTCATAGGCAGACACGGCACTATCAAGATCGGAATGGGCGGTCATGATGATCACTGGAATATGTTTATAATCGTCTTGTAATTTTTCCAATAAACCAAAGCCATCCATACCAGGCATTCTTATGTCGGTAATGATCGTGTCGGGCTGCTGTTTTTTTAGTGCGCTCAGGACACTTTCTGCATTTTCAAAGCTTTCCACCTGAATATCGGTTTGCTTAAATGCTTTTTCTAATACCCATCTTATGGAACGATCATCATCGATGACCCAAACAATATTTTGCGTGCTCATGATGCACTCCATGTTATTAATTCTTTAAAATAACCTTCAAATTATTCTTTGTCAGGTTCATTATTTATCGGTAATAGTATGCTAAAAACTGTTTTCCCAGGTGTGCTCTGACATTCAATCAAACCGCCGTTCTGGCTGATCAGGGATTGCGCAATGGAAAGTCCCAGGCCGGTTCCTTCTGCGCGCCCGGTAATCAAAGGCATAAAAATGCGTTCCTGCATTTCTTCGGATATGCCGGGTCCGTTATCAATAATGTCCATTTTAGCGACCAATTTATAATATTTTTGGCCAAGGCTAAAATGTCTTAGAATGCGAGTTCTGATAGTGATCTTTTTGTTTTTTTCATGCCCGTTTTCATCCTGCTGAGGTCCCTGTTCCGAAAGCGCCTGAGCGGCATTGCGGACAATATTTAATACCGCCTGTATCAAATGTTCCGGATCCAGCTCGACCTCCGGAATACTGGGATCATAATCAAAAAATATTTTTACATCGCGAGTCTTATCCGCTTTTAAAAGACTTCGTACACGTTCAGTCACCGAGTGAATGTTGACCATAGTCCGGTTAGGAAGAGCATTGGGTCCAAGCATGCGATTAACCAGTTTTTTTAGCCGATCAGCTTCATCAATAATCACCTGAGTGTATTCTTTCAGATCCGGATTCTTCAGTTCCCGTTCCAGTAATTGTGCGGCTCCGCGGATGCCTCCCAGAGGGTTTTTAACTTCATGGGCCATGCTGCGTAACAGCTCTCTCACCGTTTCATGTTGAGCCAGTAAATTTTCTTCTTTGGAAATTCTTAAATGTCTTTCCAGTTGATTAAATTCTAACAGTAGTTGTTTTTCGTTATTATCAGTTTGCACCGGCTGAGCAGTGAAATCCACGATCACTTTATGATCATGCAAATGAATGGTTTTTTCTCTTTGAGTGAAAGGATGATTGCTGGTCAAAGTGATTCTAATGGCATCAATCATGTCATCATCAAACAGGATTTTTGCCAACGGTTTAGAGGTGATCTTCTTGGCACTGGTACCCAGCAACATTTCTGCAGCCGGATTGATACACAAAACACGTAAATCACTATCCAGCAACATGATTGCGGTATTAAGGTTATCCAGTATATTTACAGCCAGACTTGAACTGGCAAATTGTAGATTTGAATTGTTACTCATTCAGTATTATTTAACTTTAGTTAAATTGTGTTCCTGTATTAATTAGCCAAAGAGATCAAGGTCTCTAACTTACTGCCTAATCAAAAGCAAGAATTAAACCAACTCACTGGTTTTTTGTAAAATAAAATTATAATTCATAAGCTTATGAATTTATGAAGATTTTTGTTAATGAATCAGGGACGACAGGTATTTAATGGTGATAGATTTTATCATTTTAACGCACTCTTTTGGTGCGAGACAAGATTAAAAAAAAACGCCTCTTTAAAAGAGGCGTCTTTTCTATTTCGTTAAAAAACGAAACAGGCTTTTAAGTAGCAATATACTTAGCAGCTGTAGTACAAATCGAACTCAACAGGGTGAGTGGTCATACGTAAACGTGTGACTTCTTCCATCTTCAGGTCGATAAATGCATCAATCATATCCTGAGTGAATACACCACCGGTAGTCAGGAAGTCGCTGTCCGCTTGCAATGCTTCTAAAGCCTGATCCAGTGAACTGGCAACCGTTGGGATTTCAGCTGCTTCTTCTGCGGGCAGATCGTATAAATCTTTATCCATAGCATCACCAGGATGGATCTTGTTCTGAATACCATCAAGGCCAGCCATTAACATGGCAGAGAATGCCAGGTATGGGTTTGCCGTTGGATCTGGGAAACGAACCTCAACACGACGACCCTTAGGATTGGATTCATAAGGAATACGAATTGAAGCAGAACGGTTACGGGCTGAGTAAGCCAGCATAACAGGAGCTTCAAAACCAGGAACCAGACGCTTATAGCTGTTGGTAGAAGAGTTAGTGAAAGCGTTCAACGCGCGTGCGTGCTTGATGATACCACCGATATAGTACAGAGCAGTTTCAGACAGTCCGGCATATCCATCACCAGAGAACAGGTTTTCGCCATCTTTGAAGATAGACTGGTGCACGTGCATACCAGAACCATTATCACCAACGAGTGGCTTGGGCATAAAGGTGGCTGTTTTGCCATAAGCATGTGCAACATTATGAATGACATATTTCATTTGCTGAACTTCATCAGCCTTGCGGATAAGAGTATTGAATCTTACACCGATTTCACACTGACCAGCAGTCGCGACTTCATGGTGATGTACTTCAACTTCCTGACCAACTTCTTCCAGAGTCAAACACATCTGTGCACGAATGTCATGCAGTGAATCAACTGGAGGAACTGGAAAATAACCGCCTTTAACGCCTGGTCGATGACCCATATTACCGTCATTATAAACTTTTTCTGAGTTCCATTCTGATTCTTCAGAATCAATTTTGACAAAAGAACCACTCATGTCAGAACCCCAACGAACATCGTCAAGGATAAAGAATTCTGGTTCCGGACCAAAATAAGCCTCGTCACCAATACCCGTAGACTTCAGGTGTTCAATAGCACGTTTGGCAACAGAACGGGGGTCACGCTCATAGCCCTGCATAGTTGAAGGCTCAACGATATCACAAGTGATAATCAAGGTAGGCTCATCAGTGAAGGGGTCCAGGAAAGCGGTGTCCGGATCTGGCATTAAGATCATGTCAGATTCGTTAATGCCTTTCCAACCAGAAATTGAAGAGCCATCAAACATTTTGCCATCTTCGAGGGTATCTGCAGTAAAGGTTTTAGCGGGTACACTAACGTGTTGCTCTTTACCATGGCTATCAGTGAAACGGAAGTCAACGAACTTGACGCCGTTATCTTCAATCATTTTTAAAACATCAGACATTCTTTGTCTCCAATTTTTAGGTTAACAGATTTCATAAGTGGAAAATCTTAAATTCTTCATCGTCTAAACAATAAGCATGATTAATGCCATTATTATTATTCATTGTTTTTCAATAAGATAATGAGCTTAGCTTGCATTTTTGCACCATTATGACGCACCAATATGGATCGTTGCTGTCTAATTATGACTTATTTTGGTGCGCTAGCGGTAAAATATTTCCAATTTATCAATATAGTCCATTTGATCCACTGATGCTCTAAAGCGTTCCAACAAATCGGTTGACTCATCATTTGATGATAAAACGGACAAAGGTAAGATAATTTGAACGCTTACCTTACCATCAAGATAGTGTAGTGTCACTTCTTCAATCAATTTTGCCCGTTCAATATGACGCCAATTTTGATCCAGGTCAGCTAAAATTTCTTCTCGAAGCGGTAAATGTGAGCAAGTGGAATGTTTCTCATCATTTTCTGGATCAATATGTACCAATACCTGGGTAATATCCGGGAACTCCCGGGTCAGTTGTTTGCTCACTTCATCGCTGATGCGATGCCCTTCTGAAACGCTCAATTGCGGTGATACTTCGATATGGACATCCAATAGCGCATCGGCTCCCATCTGCCGAGTACGCAGCATGTGCATTTGCGATACCCCGGGAATGTCATCAATATGCTGGCTAATGGAAGTCACTTTTTCCGGGTCCAGTCCTTTATCAACCAGTTGTTCAATACTTTCTTTGGCAATATCCCAGCCAATTTTTACAATCATCATGGAAACGATAACCGCAGCAGCAGAATCCAGATAGGGTACACCCATTATGCTGCCGGCAATACCAATCAGAACCACTATGGAAGAGACCGCGTCACTTCTATGATGCCAGGCATTGGCTTTGAGTATTTGAGAATTGAGACGTTTGGCGTATACATTGGTATAGTGATAAAGCCCTTCATTGGCCAGAATGGAGGCCAGTGCAACCCATAAAGTAATGCCCTGAGGGGTGACAATATCACCGGAGGTTAATTTATCCAGGGCATCAATAATGATACCTATGCCAACGGCAATCAAAATGCCGCCGAGGACTGCCGCAAAAGCAGTTTCGATTCTGGCATGACCATAGGGATGATCGTCGTCGGGTAGTTGATTTCCGTGTTTGGCAGCCCAAATCACCATGGCATCGGTGACTAAATCAGAAAAAGAATGAATACCATCGACCAGCAAAGCATGGGAATGGCCAATGATGCCAAAGAAAACCTTGAATAATGCCAGCAACAAATTAACCACTGCACCGACCATGGTTACCCGGCTGGTTAATCGATAGCGTTCATCTAAAGTATGTTGTTGTGCGGTCATATGATCCTGATTATCTGTTTAACTCATCAGGATCATACTGCGATTGGCGGAAAAAGCCAATGATCATGCACATGAGATTAGAACTTCCGGTACTAGGCTAGTTGCGCATGAAAATGTTGTTGTTCGGCAATATGCTTTAATTGCTCGGTAGGCATTGGACGTCCATACCAGTAACCCTGGACAGTAGGACAGCCAATTTTTTTAACATAATCCATCTGTATCTGGTTTTCCACACCTTCAGCAACGATATGCATTCCCAGTTCTTTTGCCATAGCAACTATGGCCGTAATAATAGAATTAGTATCTTCGGGTGATTGAATGGTGGAGATAAAAGAACGATCAATTTTTAGATTATTCAGGGGAAGTGTATGTAAGTAACTTAAGGATGAATAACCCATACCAAAATCATCAACAGCAATTCGGATACCACATTTTGCTAAGCGTTTTAGTTTGCCTACAACCAATTCCATGTCTTGCATCAGGACATTTTCCGTGATTTCCAGTTCCAACTGCGCCGGGTTGAGATTGTATTTATTCACTGTCTCCAGCACGTTAGTGACAAAATTTTTAGTTTCAATCTGTGGTGCGGAAATATTCACTGCCAGAGTCATATCAGCAAAAGACGGATTGCTTTTTATCCAGTTATGAAGCACCCGGCAGGAAGTATCCAGCATCCATTCTCCAATGGTATTGATCAAGCCCGTTTCCTCAGCCAGAGGTATAAAATCATTGGGTGAAATTAAACCTTTTTCTGGATGATTCCAGCGGATCAATGCCTCGACTCCGGACATTTTCTCTGTGGCAACATTGAATTGAGGCTGGAAAAAAACTTCAAACTGATTGTCCTGGATGGCTTTTCTAATTCCATTTTCAACCGACAGGTGGCGTTGAAACAAGACCTTCATATTATCGGAGAAAAATTCATGACCATTTTTACCCTTGCCTTTGATATTGTACATGGCCATATCGGCATGCTTAATCAGTGTTTCACCACTATCACCGTCTTCCGGATAAATAGCGGTGCCAATGCTAAAGGTGACATAAACTTCATTACCATCGATGATAAAAGGATCTTCCAGAGCAAGGCTTATTTTGTTGACCAGATTAGTGACATCATTTCGTGAGCCAATATCTGCCAGCATCAGATTGAATTCGTCGCCCCCTACCCGGGCCAGGGTGTCACTGTCGCGGATACAGGCTTTTAAGCGTTTGGAAACTTCCTGCAATAATTTGTCACCGGCAAGATGCCCCAGTGAATCATTGACCACTTTAAATCGATCCATATCAAGATACATCACCGCAATTTTGCGATTGTTTCTGTTTGCCTGTGACATGGCAAAACTGATCCGGTCGCGGAATAAAATACGATTAGGAAGCTCGGTTAGGGCATCGTGATATAACTGGAAATAAATCATTTCATCGGAACGTTTTTGTTCTGTAACATTCCTGGCTACGCCAAAGATTCCGATAAAATCATCTTCGCTATCATTATCAGGAATTTCAGCAGAATTGAGTTTGATCAGAATGGAACGTGACTCAAACCATAAGGGATCATCCCCCGGGTATTTAGGCTGCATTCTTAACTCAACCTTTTGTGTCACCTCCAGATTGCTCGGGAAAGTACTGAAAGCGAAATGAGCCTTTTCAAGATCTTCTGGATGGATCAGATCCGTATAATGCCGGCCAACCAGTTCATCCTGGGAGTAGCCTAAAAATTCCGTTGCCCGTTCATTGATAAAGGCAAAAAAGCCATCGTTATCCAGCATATAAACCATATCGGGAGAGTTATTAACAAAAAAACGATAGCGTTTTTCCGAGGTTTTGATGCAGTGATACATGGCATCCAGCTTGCGCTTTAACTCCCGCTTTTCTATCAGGTTATTAATCACTTTGATTAATTCGCTGGGGACATAGGGCTTGTGTAAAAAATCCTTAACACCATGACGCATGGCTAAAGTGGCATTCTTAAACGTTGCCTCACCACTGGCAACGATAACATCCGTGTCAGGATATTTTATTTTGACTTCTTTCATCACCTGGAAGCCATCTACATTGGGCATCACTAAGTCCAGTAATAAAATATCGATCGGTTGGCTTGCCAGAATATCCAGTGCATCCTGACCATCGGTTGCCGGGATGCACTGTAAATCATAGAGTGCAAGCAATTCCTGAACACTTTCACGCATTAATTGTTCATCGTCAGCCACCAGGATGGTTACCGACTGGGCATCCTGATCACTGGCTAAATTCATTTTTTTATAAAGGCAGGAATTATAATACTTTTCAATATCGAGATTATTTTTGTTCATTCACTACAACCTTTTAAGACCTAAATTGAAGTCAAACAGATGACTGAAACAGTCTTCTGGGGAGCAGGATTATAAATTCTGCTCCAGTGATACCTTGCTGATCAAGACCTATTGACAGTTGCCCGGCACTGCGGTTACTGCCTCGAATAGTTCCCCCCAGATCATTCACAAGGTTTTTTATTATACTTAGACCCAGTCCGGAGTGTTCTTTAGACTTGGTACTTGGAACCGGATTGAAGAGATTTTTCATGATTTCTTCAGGTATACCCGGACCATTATCAGTGACACACAATTCAATAAATTGCTGGCCATTAAAATTGACCAGATCGCGTGTTGTGATTTGCACTTCGCCGCCTTCCGGCATTGCCTCAGCAGCGTTTTTTAATAGATTGGTTAAGATTTGTTTGATACTACTGGCATTACTTTCAAGCACAGGAATCGATGCATCTAAATTGAGAATGACATTAATGCCTGCTTTTAGAAATAAAGAATCTTTAAAAATAGAGATGAGTCGATTGATCAGATCATTAATATTGACCTGATTGCTATTATATATTGTATTCTCAGGTGTCTCCCGGATTCTCAGGACAATATTGCCCACCCGCTCAACTTCTTCCATTAAAATTTCAATCTGATCTTTTAATTTATCATCTTTGGAATCGGTTAATTTATGTGACAATATCTGCAGGTAATTGCGAATGACCCCCAGGGGATTATTGGCTTCATGAATCAATTGCCGAATGACCAGTGATTGTTGTAATTTTTGTTCATCAACAACGGATTGTATCCGTTGAGTCATTTTTTTATCTCGGGAAATGACTTCAGATGTTGAGCGGGAAAATTCATACAAAAGCCCTTTTTCACGTTTCAATGCCTGCAAATGATCGGCGCTCACCCCAGCGACCAAAACACCGTATTTTTCTTCGATGCTGGAATCCATACCGGATAAGGATTCCATCAGGGGGATACACAAGCTTTCATCCGAGTCCAATAATCTCAGTAATTGTCGGTCCAGTACGGATTTATGAGCGTTTTCACTATTGTCATTGGAAAATACCGGTACCCCTCTGAGCATGGATTGCACTGGTAAGGTGATGGTTGCATCCAGAGAGATTTTAAACTGCTCTAATAAAGCGGGTTCAACATTCATTCCGTGGCGAGCATAGAGACAGTTGCTTTGCTGTTCATAATCAAGATAGATGCTGTTTGATACACCGAATAACATTCTCAGGTTTTGCAAAATAGTTTCGGTTAATTCTCGTTCAGAACGATAATGGCCGATTTGTTGCAAAGAATTGGATAAGGCAATATTACGAACATTTTCTGCTAATTTAATTTGTACGGCTTCATTATCAGTCTCAATGGTATTGTCATCATTGATTTTAATCGCCATAACTTTTGCCGCTTTTCTGACTTCGTCATCGCTTTTTTTCAGCAAATCTTCAATGACCTCCTGATTCAGGTCAAATACCGCAGCTACTTCAGTATAAACATTGTCTTTATTGTCAAATGGTTCAGATAATTTATGGGCCAGGTTAACGATCTGCACCAGGTGCGGTGTGCCGATTAATTGTTCTGAAGGCTCTCGTTGATAAAGTATGGCATCACTGAGTAAGGTTTTGTGATCAAATTTGTGGATAACCCAGGCGCCTATTTCAGGGACACTTGAACCAATAAAGGCTTTTTCCATTTCAGTCTGCAGTGCTTCAAATTCAACCAGAGTGTTCGCGTGACTGGTGCTATGCAGCTTATTGGTTTGTTCCAGATAATCGTCGGCATCATGCATTAAACAGATCAACTGACCCACTTTATGCAGTAAACCGGCGATATAGGCTTCGTCTTCATTTTTATAACCGGTGATATGCGCCAGATTCCTGGCCATACATGCGGCGGTCAGGGAAGTTTTCCAGAAACCGGACAATAAGCCTTTATCATCAACATTAAACTGGGAAAAAAATTGTTGTACGGCAGAATTAATCGCAATATTTTTTACCCGGTTCAGGCCCAGGGCAACCACCATACGATGAAAATCTTTTGATTCATTCCATTGGTAGTAGGCACCTGAATTGGCGACGGACATTACGCGGGTGGTCAGTGCTGGATCGCTGCGTATGATTTGGGTAATCTGGGAAAACTCTACCTGGGGATCATGGATTATTTCCAGCAATTTAATTAGCGCATGCGGTATCGATGGCAGCCTTTCTAGCTCTATTTGTAATGTTTGATTAAATAAGGACTGATGCATGTTATCACTAATTCTTGATCCAGTTACTTAACAATATTGGCTAAGTCTAGGTAATTTAAATTAAAGTTGCAAGTTTTGTCTGTGTTTTCCTGCTTAATCTGTTCACTATAAAAGCGTTTTTTTGTAAAACGTCACGATATTAAATATACTCTATCAGAAGGTTCACTTTTGGATACTGAACATATGCCTGTCACACTTCATGCCAAAAATTATTATCCAGAGCACAACAATGAAGCAAAAATAACCAGCACAACTCAGCCTGAAATTGCTCAGGTGATTGCGATTTCCAGTGGTAAAGGCGGGGTAGGAAAAAGTACGCTCACCAGTAATCTGGGTATTGCCCTGAGTCAGGCAGGAAAAAAAGTGTGTCTGCTGGATGCCGATACCAATCTCGCCAATATCAATATTCTTCTGGGAATTACCCCGCTACACACGCTTGAACATTTTTTTAAACAGGATCTGAGCCTCAGAGATGTTATCGTTAAAGGACCCGAGGGGATCGATATCATCTCCGGTGCTTCAGGCGTGAGTGATTTTATCCAATTATCCCACACTCAGCAGAAAAAACTAATCAATGGCATTCGTTCCCTGGAGCAGCATTATCATTTTTTATTGATTGATACCGCAGCAGGCATCGATAGAACCAATATCAATCTGTTGTTGGCTTCGCCTTATCTGATTCTAAGTATCACTCAGGAGCCCACGTCATTAACCGATGCATTTTCACTATTGAGAGTATTACGCAAACATCATTATAATCGTTCGGTACTGGTGATTGTGAATATGGCTATCAGCCGGCAATTGGCTCAGGAAACGTTTCAGCGATTTAAAAAAGCGGTGAAACAGTATCTCGATTATAAAGTTTATTATGCGGGGTATGTGTTAATTGATAAAAGTTTACCGAATTCCGTTGTCAAGCAGCGGCCGGTGATATTGACAGAACCCGATTGCCCGGCCAGTCAGTGCATTCTTAAAATAGCCAAGCGTTTATACCGGGCTTTTGATAAGCGCCGCACTAGCCGATCGTCTCTGAGCGATCGCCTGACTGAAGCGGCTTTTCTGGCTGAAGCGGTTTTCCAGGATGACGCAAGTGTGGCAAAAGAGAATCCGGAATTTATTCCGGCACCGGACTATAGCCAGAAAAAGCCTCTCATTAAACATCAAAGTGAAGCCGAGGCATCGGCCAAATCCAGTTTATTGCGGGCGAGTTATTTTGCGCGTTTATTAGCGGCCAGAAAATAAAAAAGCCCACTGCACACAGGACGAATATCATCCAGGTGCAGTGGGCTTACTGACCTGAAATTCTATTCAGGTCAACTCATATAACTGAGCTTATTTAGCTGCTGGAGCTACTGGCTTAACAGCTGCTTGAGGCGCTACAGGAGCTTGCATCATAGGAGCTGGTCCATAACCATAGGGACGACCATAACCATTGTCGTTGCTGTAGTTATTATAACCATTAAAACGGCTGTCCATGTTGTTGTAACCATTGTAGTTGCTAGAGCCATTACCATAAGCAGAACCACGAGTGTTACCACGACCACGACCACGACCTTTGGCTTTAATAGTGATTTCAACATCACCGTCCATGTCGCTGTCCATGCTACCATCACCCCAACCGTTGCCATAGCCATTGCCATAAGCGTTGTTGTTCATGTTATTGTAGCCGTTGCCATTCCAGTTAGTGTTAGAGTTGCTGTCGTCACCCCACCAGGCGCTAGCCGTCATAGAAGCAGCAGAAGTTGCAATTGCAGCAGCAATAATTAATTGTTTCATTTTATACTCTCCAGTATGTATTTAATTCAAAAAACGTATGTGTTGTGGTACAGATAAATACGTTGATTATTTTTATATTGTTTCACATCAACTTAGGAGAAAGTATATTAGATAGAGATAATATTAGCAAGAATTAATATAAAGTTTTTTTAATTTTTCTTAGTCTGCTGGTTTATTTACCCGGATGATAATAATAATCTCATGGTCTTGTTCCTTGATTTCAAGCACTTCATGACCATTAATTCGGCTCCAGCTAGGAATGTCCTCTTTCGCTCCCGGATCGGTGCTGGTAACCGTCAATAACTCGCCGTCGTGCATGTTGGCAATGGCATCCTGAGTCCTGATCACGGGTAATGGGCAGAGTAGACGCCGGGCATCGACTTGGTGGCTGCTATTATTGAGAGGCTTGTCGCTCATACGAGCCATTCCTGTTTGACGGCTTCTGCCGCTATGGGCTGAATGCTGTATTCCTGTTCGCTGCCATCTGTCTGGCGAATATTCAAAGTGACCTGAGGTTCATTTTTACCCTGACTGTAGCGAGCCACCAGAGCCAGTGCCTGCTGACGTTCTTCATCCGATTTGAATTCACCATCAACCAGGCACAGAGCGCCGGGATGGCTGGTTGGAAAAATGGTCACAAACTGATTTTTGTAGCCTTGCATAAAGCGGTTTTCACCTTCTTCACGGCCAATGATAATTTTTAAATGCGGGGCAAGACGGAAGTGACGTCCCATCTTGAGCATAATAATGTCATCAAGTTCATAATTACGGCTTGGGCGATTGGCCCACATATCCTGTAATTTTATGGCATAGTTTTCATCCGTCAGCATGCAACAGCCACCTGCTGGCTGGGCATAATCCTCAAAACCGAATTGTTTGGCCAGTGCCATTTGAGGTTTCCGGGTGCGGCCATGAAAGTCGAGCAGTTTTTCCCGATCCAGCCAGCCTTCCAGTTCAGGAAGTGTTTCCGGTAATTGTCTGGCACTTAAAGGTCTTACCAGAAGATCGTTGCTGCCGGAATCTTTGGCAACCACCGGCATGGTTTCACGTCTTTGTGACATGGGACGTTGACCAACGACTTCACCGGTGATAATGAAGTCAAAGTCATGTTCTTTGATCCATTCGAGAGCTTTTTTCACCATAAAGGTTTTACAATCGAGACAGGGATTGACGTTTTTACCATAACCATGAACCGGATTCAGCAATACATCTTTGTACTCTTCAACGACATCAACGATATGTAATTTTATGCCCAGTTGTTCAGCAACCCATAAAGCATTATTGCGTTTTTGCTTGTCTTTATGTTTTTTTCGTACCGCATGAGTATGACCTTCAACACAAAATCCGGTAAAAAAATTTATTCCTTCGACATGAATACCCTGTTCCTGGATCACTTTGACCGCCAGCATGGAATCCAGTCCACCGGATATCAATGCCACCGCTTTGCGTTGCTGCTTCATTTCTTTCGACCAATCTCTTCTGACATACTGTAAAGGAGGCGATAGTATAACAAAACACTTTGAATTCAGCTAAACCTGCCTGGATTAAATGTCGCTGGATTCTACAGAGCAACATCCTAGAGAAGACTCTACAGAAGATTTTTTTCCTGAAATGACCTGATTTGCTCCTGGGTCATAAACATTTCATAGGCGGATTGCCGATGTTTGAGGGACAATCCGGCTTTACGAATTGCCACGCTGATTTGCGTTGGCGAGTAATGATGAGACTGTCCATAAAGGACCTTTAGCTGATAGGGTAATTTGGCTCGATAACTGCGACAGGCCAAATACTGAGCAATGGACGTTTTAACCTGGCTAATCAGTCTAAACATTTGAAATACCAGAGAAAGACGATTTCGTTCTCTGCTTCATAATGGCCTTATATTGACGGGATAATTTCCTTTCCCAGCGCCATAATGATATTTGTTGAATGATGGTGTTGAAAATAAAGAAGTTTTTGTTGGGCATAATAATTCCTTTTTTTATTATTATTTTCTATTCAGTTAAGTACCTGGCAAGTATTCAACCTGTGAATAAAATTTTATACATCTTTCCTTAGTCATTGAGTATACAAAGATTTTGTCTGAGAAAGATTAGGGAAATCCCCAGAGGACACCGGAATTGTGAACAATCTCTCATTTTAAATTTAACGAGTGTGGGTTAACAGGGCGTGGCCTTTAACCTGGATTAATAAAAATAGCAGCAGATATAGCTAAATCGTTTGATAAAGATGTCGCTAAGTGCAATCCTGAATAAAGAAATTATTGACAAAACGGCTTTAATTTAACGACCTTAATGCAGGATTAGGGTATAATAACGGGCTTTTTTAATACTACTTAACTTTAATTAATCAGAAACCAGATAAGACAATGCCAGAAAATACCACTGCATCCAGCCAGGCTGATGTCTCCACTTTCCAGGGACTCATTCTTGCGCTGCAAACCTATTGGGCTGAAAAAGGGTGTGTATTACAACAACCCTATGATATGGAAATGGGCGCCGGGACCTTCCATCCCGCTACTTTTTTACGGGCCATTGGCCCGGAGCCATGGAGTGCAGCCTATGTTCAGCCCTGCCGACGTCCAACGGATGGCCGTTATGGTGAAAATCCCAATCGCCTGCAGCATTATTACCAGTTCCAGGTGGTTATAAAACCATCACCACTGGAAATTCAGGAACTATACCTGGGCTCATTAAAGATGCTGGGTCTGGATCCCCTGGTGCATGATATTCGTTTTGTTGAGGATAACTGGGAGTCACCCACTTTGGGTGCATGGGGGCTGGGTTGGGAAGTCTGGCTCAATGGTATGGAAGTCACTCAGTTCACCTATTTTCAACAGGTCGGTGGACTGGACTGTAAACCGGTTACCGGCGAAATTACCTATGGCCTGGAGCGGATCGCCATGTATCTGCAAGGTGTTGAGAGTATTTATGATCTGGTCTGGACAGACGGCCCGCTTGGAAAGGTCACCTATGGTGATGTGTTTCATCAAAACGAAGTAGAAATGTCTGCTTATAATTTTGAACAGGCACCGGTTGATGCCCTGTTTACGCAGTTTGATCACCTGGAGTCGGAAAGCCAGCGTCTCATTGCCGAGAGTCTGCCCCTGCCGGCCTATGAAATGATGGTTAAAGCCTCTCACGCCTTTAATCTTCTGGATGCCCGCCATGCGATCTCAGTGACGGAACGTGCCCGCTTTATTGGCCGGGTTCGTGGCCTGGCCAGAGCAGTTGCCCAGGCTTATTATGATCGACGTGAGGCACTGGGCTTTCCTATGGCTGTAGAAAGGGCTGTAGAAAGGGTTCAAGATACAAAGAAAACTGCTTAAAAACCGGATCAGATAAAAATGTCAGATAAAAAAGATTTATTAATAGAATTAGGAACTGAAGAACTGCCACCCAAGGCATTGAAAGGCCTGTCGCAAGCTTTTTGCCAGGGTGTCACTAAAGGCCTGGCAGATGCTGATTTAAGTTTTGCCGAAATAAGAACCTTTGCAACGCCACGCCGTCTGGCGTTATTAGTCACGCAATTGTCTACTGCCCAGCAGGATAAGTCAGTCCAGCGCCGAGGTCCGGCATTGCAGGCTGCATTTGACGAAGAGGGCTGCCCCACCAAAGCGGCGAAGGGATTTGCCAGCTCCTGTGGTGTTGAAGTGGAGCAATTAACAAAACTGGAAACGGATAAAGGTGCCTGGCTGGCCTATAGCGTGGAAGAAAAAGGCAAACAGGCCAAAGAGTTAATTCCGGGTATTTTCCAAAACGCTCTGGATAAATTGCCCATCCCCAAACGGATGCATTGGGGTGATCTGGATGCCCTGTTTGTGCGTCCAGTGCACTGGGCGGTTTTATTATTAGGCGATGAAGTCATTCCAAGTAAAATTCTTAGTGTCATCACCTCCAATAGCACTCGCGGGCATCGTTTTCATGCGCCCGAAAAAATAACCCTTGCCGCACCGGCTGAATATGAAAATCTGCTGCAACAACAGGGTAAGGTAATTGCTGATTTTGACAAGCGTCAGGCCATCATTCGTCAACAAATTCTGGATACTGCCGAAAAGGCAGGTGGTACGGCAATTATTGATCCTGACTTGCTGGATGAAGTCACCAGTATGGTGGAATGGCCTCAGGCCATTGTCGGTGATTTTGAACAACATTTTCTGGATGTCCCGGCTGAAGCATTGATTTCGGCCATGAAAAAGCATCAGAAATATTTCCATATGGTTGATAGTAATAACCAGTTAATGCCTAATTTTATTACCATCAGCAATATCGAAAGTTCCGATCCGGTGCAGATCAAGGAAGGTAATGAACGAGTCATTCGTCCACGTTTGTCCGATGCGAACTTTTTCTGGTCTCAGGATAAGAAGAATCCACTGGAAAAACAGCTGGAGCGTTTAAAAACGGTGGTGTTCCAGAACAAACTGGGTACCGTCTATGATAAAACTCAACGCGTTACCGAACTGGCAGGAATAATTGCCGAACAAATGAGCGCCGATGTCAGCCAGGCAAAACGTGCGGCGCAATTGGCTAAATGTGATCTGATGACCGAGATGGTTAATGAGTTTCCTGATTTGCAAGGGATTATGGGGCGTTATTATGCGGCCAACGATGGTGAAGATGAAGTCGTGGCCCTGGCACTTGATGAACAATATATGCCACGCTTTGCCGGTGATAAAACTCCCTCATCGGCAACCGGGCAAGCACTGTCCATAGCGGAACGCATCGATACCTTGCTGGGTATTTTTGCCCTGGGACAAATCCCCAGCGGTGATAAAGATCCGTTTGCCCTGCGTCGGGCTGCCTTGGGCCTGCTGCGAACCATTATTGAAAACCGGCTGGTGCTGGATATTCCGCAACTATTGCAACAATCGGCGCAACTTTTCCCGGCCGAAGTCAATGCTGGACAAGCCTGTGAAGCGGTATATAAATTCATGCTGGATCGTCTGAAAGGTTACTTTGCAGACCAGGCGATTGCCACTGACGTGTTTGATTCAGTGCTTGCTTTAAGCCCAGCCCAGCCTTACGATTTTGCCTGTCGCATTGAGGCGGTCAATGAGTTTAAAAAACTGGAAGCTGCGGAATCGCTGGCTGCGGCCAATAAGCGCATTACTAATATCCTCAAGAAACTGGATGGCCAGTTACCGACCAATATTGATAGTGACCTGTTTGCCGAAGAGGCGGAAAAGCATCTGGCGGCACAGCTCAGTTCTGCTGCAAAACGGGTTGCACCGTTACTGGCTCAATCCCAGTACACACAGGCATTGACCGAACTGGCGCAATTGAGAGACGTGGTGGATAAGTTTTTTGATGATGTCATGGTCATGGCTGATGATGAAGCATTAAAAAACAATCGCATTGCATTGTTAAATCATTTACACGGACAATTTATGCAGGTGGCTGACCTGTCGCTATTGCAGTCTTGAGTACTGATGCCTGAAGTCAAAACCACTAAGTTAATTATTCTCGATCGGGATGGGGTGATTAATCAGGACTCGGATAATTTTATTAAATCCGTGGACGAATTTATTCCCCTGCCGGGTAGTTTGAAGGCCATCGCCGACTTGTGTCAGGCCGGTTTTACGGTGGTCGTAGCGAGCAATCAATCGGGCATTGCCAGGCAATTATTCACCCTGGAAACCCTTGCCGCCATGCATGACAAACTGCAAACTCTGCTGGCGCCCCTGGGTGGCAGAATTACACAGTTTTATTATTGTCCGCATGGACCGGATGATCACTGTGACTGCCGTAAACCCAAACCCGGAATGATCAATCAGATTGCCAGGGATTTTCTGCCGCAGCAGAAGCAATTGTCTGAGGTTTATGTCGTCGGTGATTCTTTACGTGATCTGGATGCCGGCATGGCTGTCGGGACACAGCTTGCCCTGGTTAAAACCGGCAAGGGCCAGCGAAGTCTGGAAAAAATTGCTGCGGAAAATTTAACTCAATATTCATCTATTCCGGTGTATACTGATCTGGCCGATTTTACCCGCCAGTATTTACAATCCTGTTCGGAATCTTTATCTGGCTGATGTCAGGAGTTACTAAAGAAAACT
>Ga0316204_10005214_pt1 | contig 21878 bp, 20 predicted proteins | sample 6monrhotite_MG_2_FD_205661 | JGI IMG/M metagenome (GOLD analysis project Ga0316204, IMG submission 205661) | Microbial mat bacterial communities from mineral coupon in-situ incubated in ocean water Damariscotta River, Maine, United States -... | ecosystem: Environmental > Aquatic > Marine >... | reverse complement strand
TTTCCTTTATGCCATAGTACTTCAGCAGGTCGGTAGCGACTGTTGTAGTTGCTAGACATGCTGTAACAATAGGCACCCGCATTGCTAAAGGCTAAGATGTCACCTTCATTTATCTCTGCAATACGACGGTTATTAGCAAAAGTGTCTGTTTCACATATATAGCCCACAACGCTGTAGAAACGCTCTCTTCCATTCGGGTTGCTGATGTTCTCAATTTCATGCTGACTCCCATAAAGCATCGGGCGCAGTAAGTGATTGAATCCGCTATCTACCTGTGCAAAGACAGTCGAAGTAGTTTGTTTGATTACGTTCACTTGTACTAGAAACTTACCAGCTTCGCTTACCAGAAATTTGCCTGGTTCAAAGGCGAGTGTGAGCTCTTTTCCGTAGTTGGCACAAAACTCATTAAATCGGGCGCTTAACTTTTTGCCCATTTCTTCCACATTGGTTTCGATATCTCCCTCTTTATAAGGCACCTTGAAACCACTTCCGAAGTCAATAAAGTCAAGACGATCAAAATTCTTAGCAGTTTCAAATAATATTTCCGAAGCATACAAAAACACGTCAATGTCTAAAATATCGCTACCTGTATGCATGTGGATACCGTTGATATACATTCCTGTATTTTCAACAATTCTATTGATATGGGGCAACTGATGAATGGAAATTCCAAACTTGCTATCTATATGTCCTACTGAAATATTCGTATTTCCTCCCGCCATCACATGAGGGTTGATGCGAATACAAACAGGAATCGTTGGGTGCTTGGTTCCAAACTGTTCCAAAAAGGATAAGTTGTCAATGTTGATCTGAACACCTAATTGAGCTGCACTTTCAATTTCCTTCATCGATACACCATTAGGCGTATAGATAATATTTTCTGGCTTTACACCAGCTTCAAGCGCTAATCGCACTTCTTGAATAGATACTGTGTCCATCCCAGCGCCTAAGCTGCTGAGGTATTTTAAAACTGAAATATTTGATAATGCCTTGACAGCATAGTTAACCTTCACCTGTTTGACCTTTTTAAAAGCGTTGTGTAAACGTTTATATTGCGCCTCTATTTTTTGGGCGTCATACACATACACGGGACTGTCAAATTCCCGCACTACTGCTAATAGGTCTTTGTTTGTCATCTTTCAGATGTTTAAAGGTTTAAATTAAAATAAGTTGGTAAAATTAGCTGGTTGGTCTCAATTAGCCTTATTTATTTACATAATTTTTGCCGAATATTGATAAGGGGCGTCATTGGGATTGCTTTTTTTGTTCCGAAGAAAACAAAGTCCAGTAACCTAGCGAGTGATTAGACACTTTTCTTTGTTCTTTTCTTGCCAATCTTCTCTAATCTCTCGACAACATTTCTTATTTTTGTCCTTCTGAAAAAAACAGGAATACTATGAACTTACACGAATTTCAAGGTAAAGAAATATTAAACAGCTTTGGTGTGGAAATCCAGCGCGGCATGGTTGCGCAAACAGCAGATGAGGCCGTTGAAGTTGCAAAAAAGTTAACCGAGGATACGGGCACTGGATGGCATGTGATTAAAGCGCAAGTACATGCTGGTGGTCGCGGAAAAGGTGGTGGTGTGAAGTTGGCAAAAAGCTTAGAAGAAGTTAAAGAAATTGCTGGACAGATTATTGGGATGAACCTAATTACACCTCAAACGAGCGCAGAAGGTAAAAAAGTACACCAAGTTTTGGTTGCTGAGGATGTATACTATCCTGGAGCTAGTGAGCCAGAGGAATATTATATGAGTGTATTGCTCAATCGTGCGAACGGAAGAAATATGATTATGTATTCTACGGAAGGTGGCATGGACATAGAAACTGTTGCTGAGGAAACACCACATCTTATCTTTACGGAAGAAATTGATCCTGGAACGGGATTGCTTCCCTTTCAAGCACGACGCGTGGCCTTCAATTTAGGGTTGAGTGGTCAAGCATTTAAACAAATGACCAAATTTGTAGCAGCTTTGTATAAAGCATATACCAACAGTGATGCTTCTTTATTTGAAATCAATCCTGTTTTAAAAACAAGTGATGACCGAATTATTGCGGTGGATGCTAAAGTATCTATTGATGATAACGCTTTGTATCGTCACAAGGATTATATGGCAATGAGAGACCTTCGTGAGGAGAACCCAATTGAAGTAGAGGCTGGTAAAGTAGGCTTGAACTATGTAGATTTAGATGGTAACGTAGGTTGTATGGTCAATGGTGCCGGACTCGCGATGGCTACGATGGATTTGATCAAACAAGCCGGAGGGGAGCCAGCCAATTTCCTAGATGTTGGCGGGACCGCAGATGCCGAACGAGTAGAAGCAGCTTTCAAACTTATTTTAAGAGATCCAAATGTGAAAGCCATATTGGTGAATATCTTTGGTGGAATTGTTCGTTGCGATCGTGTCGCACAAGGTATTGTGGATGCGTACAAAAATATGGGGAACATCGAAGTGCCCATTATCGTTCGTTTGCAAGGTACCAATGCAGATATTGCAAAAGAATTGATTGACAATAGTGGATTGGATGTCCAATCCGCTGTCGAATTTCAAGAAGCAGCAGATAAGGTGCAGGCAGTTTTAGCCTAAACACCTCGTTTTAAAATAGTTATATAGTAGTATTATATACCCGCGATCAAATAAATTTCGACGCGGGTTTTTTTATGCGTACACGTTAACCAACGTTAAGATAGGTTAAGATATCGTTAAAAGAACTGATGTTGCGTAACATTTGTGAAGGTTTGGTCGTCTACTTAGTATCAATCATTTATTCATAAATCAAAAAACGTATCATTATGAGAACAATCAAATCAATTTTTTTAGCAACAGCGCTATTAGCAGGAACTACTTTATTTGCAGCTAACCCTATTGAGTTAAAAGTTAATAAAGACAAGGCAGCCCAAGAAATCGCTCATCTTTTGGAAAATCCAAATTTTGAATACGAAGACGGTACCGAGGCGAGTGTCACTTTAACTGTGAATGAGACCGGTGTGTTGGAAATTTTAAATATTTCCACGGAAAACCGAGAAGCGAAAAAGTTCATTGAGAACAGACTCGATAACCACCGAATTAATAACACTTTGGAAGTAGGTCAGGTATATAATGTGCCGGTTACCTTTAATTCAGTCGGTTAGTTTCGAAAATTTTAATAAAATAACCCGGAGCAATGCCCGGGTTATTTTTTTGCTTTTTTTCATAGTAGGAAAAGTATTTTTAAAATCGAAAGTTTTGACTTAGTATTGTGGTATGCTAAATGACAACAAAAAAGCCATGATCAGTGATTTCATTGTGATCGCTAAGGCAGACGACGTAATTACCCAACCAGAATACGATTTTATGTATCGGTTGGCTGAGCGTATGGACGTCACCAAGGACGAAGTGAATGCTTTAATTGACAACCCACATCCTTCCAAACCTATTTTTACAGAGCTAGAAAGAATTACACACTTTCATAAATTGGTGCTCTTAATGAACGTGGATCGTGAGACCCATGAGAAAGAAGTGGTTGTGCTGCGTAATTTCGGACTTAAAATGGGCATTCATCCGGGAGCTATTGATGTCATTTTGGTAGAAATGAACGATCATGAAGATAAAATTATTCCTTCCCAGCGATTGATAGAGATATTCAAGTCTTTTTATAACTAGTTTCTTTCGAGGTGACTGACTAAAAGACAGTTTCGGCCCTATTATTTCAGACAAAATGACGGCTTTTGTAGTTTGGAATTCTATTTGCTTTCTAGAAGTGAATATATGTTGAATTCAAAACAATAAAGTAACATGAAATTAGTTAGAACAAATAACCTTTGGAACCCATCCATCTTTGATGAATTGTTTCCTGAGAATCGGTTGGAATCGCTTAATTATGAAAGATTTAGCATTCCTAAAGTTAATATTAAAGAAAATTTCAGCAATTTTGTAATCGATTTGGCAGTGCCAGGACTTTCGAAAGAAAGTTTCAACATTGAAATTGAAAAAGAAGTATTAAAAGTGTCTTCAAACGTATCCCCAGCGGAAGAATCTGTAGATACCAGCTCGAAGACGCAGTTTACTAGAAAAGAATTTAATTATAACAGCTTTACGCGCTCATTTACGTTACCTGAAGCGGTAAATAGTGCGGAAGTAAAAGCGAGTTATGAGAACGGAATTTTGTCGATCACGCTTCCGAAGAAGGAAACAATGAAAGACATAAAGAGAATGGTTGAGATTTCATAATTGAAATTAATTTGGTTAGTTAGTTAGTTGAAAAAGACCACGTGCTACTCAATCGGTACGTGGTTATTTTTTACTACCTTTTTTTAACGAAGCTATCTTCGTCTTCTTTTGCCACCAGTGCCTTTATCTAGGCTATCCACGAAGGAAGTATTATTCGAATCTTTCAACATTCCTTTCAAACCATCCAACTCTTTCTCTGTAAGATCGCGCCATTTTCCTATGGGTAAATCTCCAAGCTCGATGTTCATAATACGTTCGCGTTTGAGCGCTAAAACGTCATAACCAAGGTATTCGCACATCCTGCGAATCTGCCGATTTAGTCCTTGTACCAAAATTATTTTAAACGTAGTTCGACTTAAACGTTCCACCACACACTTCTTGGTGATGGTATCGAGAATAGGAACACCATTTCTCATTCGTTTTAAGAAATCCTCTGTGATAGGACGATCTACCTTTACCACGTATTCTTTTTCATGACTATTACCAGCGCGTAATATTTTATTGACTATGTCACCGTCGTTCGTCATCAGTAAAAGTCCTTCACTAGGTTTGTCCAAGCGGCCAATATGAAAAATCCGTTCTTTGTGATTGATAAAATCCACTACATTTCCTTCTATACGTCGGTCAGTGGTGCAGGTAATTCCAACCGGTTTGTTAAGAGCGATATAGACCAAATTGTTGTTCTCAGTGATCAACTGGCCATTTACCGTAATAACGTCTTCAGGCATCACACGATCACCTAATCCTGATATTTCTCCGTTCACTGCAACTTGTCCCTTCTCGATATACCCGTCCGCTTGACGGCGAGAGCAAAACCCACTATCGCTAATGGCTTTATTTAATCGGGTGGAATCAGGATGATGCATATTTTATTGTTATACGTCTAAAAGTTGTTTCTGGAAGGCCTTAATTTTATCACGCATTTTCGCTGCCATCATAAAGTCTAAATCCTTAGCGGCTTTTTCCATGGCCTTACGCGTATCCCGGATCTTCTTTTCCAATTGCGGCTTGGTCAAATATTCAGCTTCTGATTCTGCAGCTAAACTGGCTGCATCCTCAAAAGTATACGAATTTGTCTTTGCTTTAGTCAAGGCGTTCGCCAGTGACTTTTTTATCGCCGTTGGTTTGATATTGTTAGCTATATTATAATTAATTTGTTTTTCACGGCGGTATTCAGTACCATCGATCGTCGCCTGCATACTGCGTGTAATCTTATCCGCGTACATTATGGCTTTCCCATTGATATGTCGGGCTGCACGCCCTACCGTTTGTGTGAGCGAACGAGCACTTCGCAAGAAACCTTCTTTGTCAGCATCTAAAATGGCCACCAAGGATACTTCTGGTAAATCGAGTCCTTCTCTTAGCAAGTTCACTCCAACTAGCACATCAAATAATCCAAGTCGCAGGTCCTGCATGATTTCCACACGTTCTAGCGTATCTACATCACTGTGAATGTAACGACATCGTATGGAAACACGAGTCATGTATTTAGTGAGTTCTTCCGCCATTCGTTTGGTCAATGTTGTCACTAAGATCCGTTCGTCTTTCTCAATGCGCAATTGAATTTCCTCAAGCAAATCATCAATTTGATTCAAACTGGGACGTACTTCAATCGGTGGATCCAATAGCCCAGTTGGTCGTATAATTTGCTCGACAAACACGCCGTCACTCTTTTCAAGTTCGTAGTCGGCCGGGGTAGCGCTCACGTAGATCACTTGATTTTGTAGTGCCTCAAATTCTTCAAACTTCAATGGACGGTTGTCCATGGCTGCGGGCAATCGGAAACCATATTCGACCAGATTTTCTTTTCGGCTTCTATCGCCGCCATACATAGCACCCACTTGTGATACCGAAACATGGCTTTCGTCCACAATCATCAAATAGTCCTTTGGGAAAAAGTCCAACAAACAGAACGGTCGGGTGCCAGGCAAGCGTTGGTCTAAATAACGAGAGTAGTTTTCAATCCCACTACAATAGCCCAATTCGCGTATCATTTCTAAGTCAAAGTTGGTTCGCTCTTCCAAGCGTTTTGCCTCGAGGTGTTTTCCAATTTCTTTAAAGTAATCCACTTGCTTCATCAAATCTTCCTGAATTCCGTGAATAGCATTTTGTAACACATCCGGGGAGGTCACAAACATATTCGCAGGATATATGGTCAGGCTGTCGTATTTTTCAATCACCTCATTGGTTTGAGGGTTAAAGGCTTCCATTTCTTCAATCTCATCGCCAAAAAAGTGAATGCGGAAGGCAAAATCAGCATACCCTGGAAAAACATCTACGGTATCTCCTTTTATTCTGAAACGGCCGTTGTGAAATTCCTCTTCCGTTCGAGAATACAAGCCTTGTACTAACTGATGTAGTAGCTTGGTGCGAGAGATTACTTGTCCTTGCTTTAAACTAACTAGGTTCTTTTGAAATTCTTCTGGATTTCCGATTCCATATAAGCAAGAAACCGATGCTACAACAATCACATCGCGTCTTCCTGAAAGTAGGGACGACGTGGTGCTCAGTCGCATTTTTTCTATTTCCTCGTTAATAGAAAGATCTTTTTCAATATAAGTTCCGCTTGATGGAATATAGGCTTCTGGCTGATAGTAATCGTAGTAGGAAACAAAATACTCCACAGCATTATTCGGAAAGAACTGCTTGAACTCGCTGTACAGTTGTGCTGCCAAGGTCTTATTGTGTGCAAGGACCAAAGTTGGTTTTTGCACCTCTTGAATCACGTTCGCTACGGTAAATGTTTTACCACTCCCTGTTACTCCTAATAAGGTCTGGTATTTGGCATTGGTATCCAAGCCATCTACCAAGGCTTTTATGGCATCGGGTTGGTCCCCAGTAGGTTTAAAATCGCTTACAAGTTCGAATTTCATTTCAAAGGCAAAGGTACTGAAAAGAGCTTTGAAAAAAGAGGTTCTGAAGGTGTTTTGAATTGGGGTAATTAGCCATTTCTTGGCTTCATGGTCATGTTGATTTGAATCTCACCGTCTTGAATCAAACGGACGTAATAGACTTTGTCTTGATAGACTTCCACATCAAATTTAAATTCTAAATCGTGCTTGCCTTTCGGCGTATTTGGGTTGTTATAGAGTTCCCGAACTACAATGTTGTTTTCATCAAACATGGCGATAGTAACGGCAGATTCCGAAGAAAAATAAAATTTAAAATTTCCAGTTGCCGAACGCGTAATCAAACCAGTATCGTTGTAGTTGGTGAGGTAATCGTCTGGATCGTTTTCAGGCACAGGAACGTCCAATAAATTAGCGGTATAGGTTTTTAAATACAAGGCCTCTTCTTCGTCAAAACCACTGATGTTGTTCAGCTGATTTTCGTCCGTAAGGACCCAAACAGCATACTGCCCCAAGGTGTTGAAGTCTTTTCGTTCCTCTATTTCCTTGGCAAGTGTGGCTAAATTTCCTTGGGCAATAGTACCAGGGGTGTAGGATACTAATTCGTTGGAGCCCGATTCGTATTGTTGCATACACATGGCATAAAGCGGTACTGTTTTCGACTCCTTCGGTCCTAAGGCGATCAATTCTTCTTGGGTGACAATCACATCTTGAACTTCGGTTGACGTAAATGTTTGCCCATTTGGGATGGTCACTTTAACGGATGTGTCCAAGGTATTGGTGAGTGTGATTTGAATGGGTTGGACATAATGTGGACTATCTGGATTTCCAAGTACTTCGGAAATAAGGACCTTCTTTTCTAAGGCGTCTAAAAACTGATACTCAGAAATTGAAGTAGTTGTTGGGTTTTCGGCAACCGAAAAAAGAATGGTAATACAAAGCGCAAGTATTTTCATAAAAAGGAAGTGTTGTTAAGATAACAACGGCTCCAATGCATAAAAATTATATCTAACTGAGAAGCGCTATTTTTTTTCAGCGACTACCTCCACCATGATAGGGCAACAAATCGTGGCACCGGCAGTTTGCTCTAACGCTTGTAAATCCTTCCATGCTTGAGTAACGTCCTCGTTACTTAAGAAGCCGGCATCTGCGAGTCGCGGGAAATAACTTTTGTAAAAAGTTTTAGGCCATTGCCAAATTAGATTGTCGGGCGTTGCCAGTTTTGGCATAAGTCGCAAGCTGGTTATTTTCATACCCATTGCGGTGAGTAATTGCGGAAGTTCACGTCCAATATCAATCTCCGCTTCGGAAGCTTTGAAACTTTTAAGTGCAGCTTCAATGGCTTTGTTTAGACTAGGAAAGGAAGGTTCCGTTTGATGGGTGGACCAGTCGTAGTACTCATGAATTACCATTTTTCCTCCAGGTTTGAGTGCCTTGTATACTTTTTGAAGTATTTCTTTTGGGTTCGTAAGCCAAGCTAATGCCCAGCGACAATACATGCCGTCGAGGCTGCTATCTGCTAATTGCATATCGTTGAAATTTGCAACGATGGGTTCAATGTTTAACTGGTATAAATCTGTTATTTTCTGAAGGTGAGCAATATAGGAAGGAGATAAATCGATACCGATTACTTTCCCTTCTTGTCCAGCCACATAGGCCATTTCTTTGGTGCAAAAACCAGGTCCAGATCCTAAGTCCAGTAAGGTATGGCCAGCTCTAAATTGCGCGTTTCGCCACCCTCTTTGGGCTTCTTCTGCCCATATTTGATGTTGAACACCTAGACGGTGTAATTCTTCAGCATCGGTTCCTAAAATGTAGGCATTCTCTTCTTGCATGATTGGTTAGTTTCTGATGTATTAAAAATACTAAAAAGGAACTTAGGTTTTGTTTTCTTCCGAAGAAATACAAAAAAAGATCATTCGATTTGATAAAAAAGCTTGACGCCTAATTGGAAATTAATCCCCAAACGCGGTCCCTCTTTGCGGTAATAATCTTCCACAAACCCCCATTCATCCCGGTCATTACGAGACCCTAGAAATTCATCTTGCTGCCCCGTTGTTTGGATGACATTTGAATAGCCATTATTCCGCTGTCGTATGCCAATTCCGTAGTATGGATTTAAGCCAAATTCCCCCCAAAGTTGATAAAATGAACCATATTTCAAGGTGATGGCACTTCGTGTTCGCTGATAGTCGGCTCGTTGGTAACGAATCTCTCTCTCAGTGAATTCCTCTTCATAGTTGTTGTCAAAAAAGGTCTCGTGATGATTGAGATACCCAATTTCGATAGAAAGGTAATGCACGGATTCTTTTTTCACAGGTAGTTTGTAATAGACTTCAGCTCTAAACTCATACAAGCGATAGTTGTCACTCTCGATGCGATTCACCGATTTATATGTGGAGCCTTCATCCCCATAAGCAACGTCAAGCCCTAGCATCCATTTTTCACCAATGGGTTTTATGTACCCAAAGCGATATCGAGGCGTTTCAAAGGCCACGGGCGAGAGGATACTAAACGTAACATAGGAATCAACAACCTTAGGAGTTAAGGCCTCTTCGGCGGCGTTTTCTTCCTGCGCATAAGTTGCTAATGCAAAAACTAGGCAGAGTAGGCAGGTGATTTTTTTCATGGATATTGGGACTGTAACTACTTTTAGAAATGGATGATACCTCCTAATAATTCACATAAAGATAGCCCAAAAATGCATCTGGAAATTCTGGATCGTTCAATAATAAAACATAATAGTAGGTGCCAACCGGGACGACTTTATTCTGAACGAGTAATCCCGTGTTGGGAATACCATCCCACAGACCGTCTTCGTTCCCACCTTCATAAATAAGGTTCCCTTGGCGGCTGTAAATTTTCAAATTGAAATCTAAGAATACATCAATCAAACCTGTAATAATGAAGGTGTCGTTTAAGGTATCCCCATTTGGTGAAATCCCTTGGGTAATAATGGGTTTGCAATTTTCAGTGGTTAATAAAAAGGACGCAGTGGTAAAGCAGATTTCGTTTTCAAGACGTACAAAAATAAGCTGTGGATCTATTGAATTTTCGTACTGTTCTGGATCTGCAATAGCATTTTCATTCGCAATGGCATTTTCCAAGGTGGTGAAATAATTTATTTGATCCGTTGGATTGGTCGATATCAATTCGTTTTGAGTAGTGAGGTCAAAGAATGCTGTGTCCAAGCCTAAGTCACATTCTAAAAGATTTGGCAAGGTGGGAATAGGGGGGATGGTGCCGAATTCGGCCATGACCTCAAACTCATTATTGAATTCATTTAATTCTTCAATAATTCCAAGGCCTGTGCCCGTATCATCCACAATCGCTAACAACACAAAGTTGTTTGGGATATCTTCGGAAAGGGTGATGCTCAAGCTATTACTTTCGCTACCTTCTATGGGAAGTTCGTTTACCGTTTGTGCTTGAGCTATGAGGTCGCCATCCGCGTAAAAGGCGATGGGTGTATTGGCTGGCAATGGGGCAGTACCCTTTAGGTTATAAACAGTATAATCAATAGTGAGATCGCGCTGGCGACACGCATAAATTTCGTTGTCAATGTTAATAGTTGCATCAGGTAATGGACAAATGATGACTTCAATTTCGAAGCTCCCCACCACAAAACAATTTGTGTTAAAGGCGCGCACCCAGATTTCTTGCGGATTTGAGGTGTTTTCATAATTTTCAGGATCAGCAATAGGGTTCACATCGTTGTTGGCATCATCTTCAGTGAGATGAAAACTCACCGAATCGTCTGGATCCAATCCCGCAGTAGCTTCTGTTAAATCAAACAATTCTAAGCCAACTACATCACATAATTCAAGATTCCGCAGACTCACAATATCTGGGAATACAGCGAGTTCAAAGACTACAACATCTTCGTTGTTATCCTCGTTCGCTTCAGTGACCATCAAGTCATCATCCACAAAGGCGCGTAGTTCGAATTCGGCAGGAATTTGATCGGGGATGGTCAGGGCAATGCTGCCACTTTCAGCACCGCCAATAGGCAATTCGTTTTGAGTGAAAGCGGTATCCAAGAGTAAGTTTTGCGCATAGAAACCAACTCGCGTACCTGCTGGCAAGGCTGCAGTACTGTTTACATTGAAAACGGTATAATCCAAACCAGTGATTTCGCGATCTCCACATTCGGTCGCTCCAGTGATGAGTCCAATTTCAACAGTCGCGTCAGGTAATTCAGTATTAAGTACAGACACAACATTATTGATAATCACTAAATCTTGGCTAGAAGTGATGCGTACTAAAGCTGATTCATCGCCTGGCGCAATATTGTTTTCGATATCGTAGAAGTCGATATCCATGTTATAGAAGTCACTATTATTAGTGAAGCTATTGGTGCCATTAAATTGGTTATTAGCTGGATTTAAATCGTTGCTCAGTACATTTCCGTTGATCTGTAGTGTTTCATTGTTTGCGATACCTAGGTCACCTTCCCAGGCCAAAAAACCTAGTTTAGCACCTATATTGTCTAGTACATTCAGGTTATTGAGTTCGATGTCTAATTGGGTGTTTGATGCAGAAACCGCTTCAAAACCATCGAAAAGGTTTACTTGGTTGAGAGGAAGGTCGTCGTCTTGATATACCACGGTGACAGCCCAACCGCCAAAATTAGTTGCGTTCCCGCCGTTAATGACGCAAAAAGGTTGAATGGCCTCTTGTAAATCCAAATCGCTTAGCAGGTAGTTGCCATTGCCATTGTTGGTTAAAATATTGGTTATTTCTGCGGAAGCACCAAAATAGACTGACCCTGAAACAGGAAGTGTATAGCTAAAAGTGCGTTCAGCAATGATATTAGTCCCAGAAAAAGTAACTTCAAAATCCCCGGTACCGGAACCTGCCCAATACAAATACGCCGCTACAATGGTTTGATCTGCGTCTAATGCGAAGAGGGCACTTGATTCGGTTAGGATATCACAAGTAACACCACCGCCATTCTCTTCTAAATTTAAGGTATTTCCGAAGGAAAGATAATCGTAGCGTCCATTAAATTGTTGGAACAATTCAATTTCTTGACCACTAGACAGAGAAGGAATTACGAAAAGTAAAACCAGGAGTAGATTTTTTATAAAACGCATAGCAACGAATTGATAGTTAAATATACGAATATTTAGTTCACAGCAGCCCGCTTAGGCTTTCAACGAAGTCTCATTTTATAAATCTCGCTTCTTTAAAATGGCGTAGGACCAATAGATGAACAAGGCCGTCCAGCCGATGCAGATTGCTACAGACGACCAAGGTACGTCGTAACCACCTTCAAAGCTTTCCCCGAGTTGATTGGCAGCAGATTGCACCGCCCCAAATCGAGTGATGGGTTCTTCTATCAAATCAGACATCGCATTTAAAGGCAAGAAGTTGTACACTGATTGAAATAAATCAACCTCTGTTTTAACTTTGATATACTGAAATAAGATGGCAATGAGCCCCTCAATTACTTGCCAAAGCCCTAGAAACCCTAAGGCAAATGCAGATCGTTTCACCAAAAAGGCTAAAAACATACAGAAGCTAAAGAAGCAAAGCAGTTTTAGTAGATAGGCCAGCAAATATTGCATGTCACTAAATATGATTCCTATCTCTGTATAATCTGAAAAGAAGAGTCCTAAAACTAGGGAAACAAGAAATAGAAACACGGTGGATGCCACGGAGAATAAAACTACCGTGAGAAACTTAGAAGTGATGAACTCCTTTTTACTGAGGCCGTCAATTAGGTTTTGTTTGAGCGTTCGATAGCTGTATTCGTTTGCGACAATGGAGACAATCACAATGGCAAAGAATATCTTCAACCACGCGGCTACCCATGCGTTAAAGTGCCATATAAATGGAAAGTTAAAAATTCCTTGGTCTGCCACTCTAAATTTTACGCCACCAAAATTGAATTCAATCGAAACAATAAAGGCAATGAATAAGATGAGTGAAAAGTAAACGATGGTAATAGCCTTCGCACTTTTGTTATATTTTAATTTCTGAAGTTCTATGTTGAGTAATCGTAGCATCGTGGTTAGTTGTTTTTGGTGATTTCAAGGAATTGTTCTTCTAAGCTTTCTTTGCGTTTTTCTAGTCTTGAAACCGCAATGCCTTTAGAAAACAAGCTTCTGTTTACTTCGGATGCATCCATCGGACTTTTAAGATAAGCCACTAATGCGTCTCCTTCTCGCTTGATATGTGTAAACGTACCCATTTCTTCCAAGGCCGTTTCTAAGGCATTCAAGTCATTACTTTCCAGCGTGATAAAACCGTGACTGGCATTCATGGCTTCCACGCTGCCAGAATATAAACTAGCTCCTTTACGCAGAATCACCACATGGGTGCAAACTTTCTCCACCTCGTCTAATAAGTGAGAGGCTAATAATATCGTCGTACCTTCCAGAGCAATACGTTTGATAATTTCTCTAATCTGATGTATTCCCTGTGGATCCAACCCATTGGTAGGTTCGTCCAATATTAAAATTTCAGGATCGTTCAATAGGGCAGATGCAATGGCTAGTCGCTGCTTCATTCCCAAGGAAAACGTACGGAACTTGCTGTGCTTTCTATCTAATAACCCAACTGTTTCTAGGGTTTTCTCGATGTTATCCTTTGGAACGCCTTTAATTTGACATACCAGCTCCAAATTCTGAACGGCCGTCATATAGGGATAGAAATTAGGGCGCTCAATAATAGCTCCTACTTTCTTTAAGGCGTTGTGTGTAGAATCACTTCCGTCAAACCAATGGTATTCTCCTGAAGTGCGATTCACTACATTTAAAACAACCCCGAGGGTCGTAGATTTCCCACTTCCGTTGGGGCCTAAAATTCCGTAGACATTGCCTTTTTCAATGGTGAACGACAGGTCGTTTACTGCCGTAATGGGACCAAATTTTTTGGTCAAATTCTTAATCGTGAGTATGGGATGCACAGTGATTGGTTTTGGTGATTAGTTAAGTATACGACGAATATCACCAAAAATTGTTACAAGAATCAAGGAATCCCTTAAAAAAAGAAAATTCCAAACGTCTCTGTTTGGAATTTTCTTCTATTGTTTTTTTACTTAGGATTTTTGTTCCTTGTTGAAATAAATCAGATAATAATACATCTGCTTTTCTTCGTCCCAGCCTTTTTCTACAAACTTATCAGCGCTCTCGGGATTGATAAAATCCAATTTAATTTGAATGTTGGTGTCCAAATCAATCACATTTTTAATTTTCTTGCGCGCTGCCGTCACGGCTGTATTGGCAATAGGGAAGGTGGTTAAGTCTTCAATCCGGTATTTAGGAGCCTGCTCTTGCTTGTAATTTCTGAACTCAGGCATCAAGTCTGGATTGTCGATCACTTCATTCATGAATGCGGTCTCTTCAAACAAATCGTTTTTCGCGAAATGATTCACGGCACGATTCATAAACAATACTTCCTCTTTTTTATCTTCCGCAGGTAACACTACATCTTTAGCAAAATTTTGACAAAATTTCAAATACTTTTTCGTGAAGAAATTATCATCTTCAAAAGCACCCACCCCTAAAAAGCTCTCTAACCAATAGCGAGCGTCATAGCGATTGCTATCCACAGATAATACTTTGTATCCTTCTTCTTTTTTGGTGTTGAAAATGAGCGCTCCTTTGTCCAATTTATTCAAATTGACCCCTTGTTGCAGCATGGCTTCTAATTGATGATCTCCTTCGTAAAATTGCAAGAAATCTTGTTTTATTTCCGACTTAAATATCCCAATGGCAGCTACTTTTTCGTTATCAATTTGTAGGTTTTCCATAAAGGCAACATACACTTCTCCTGCCTTGATGTGTGGGTGGGTAGATTGATCAAACAAGTGCTGGGCAATCTTTTTACTCGTTTGGTGCACGCTTTCTGGGTTGTCAAATATTTCGGTCACTAGATTGAATAGCTCGTGAAATTCTAAGTCGGTGTCATGTGCAAACTGAAAATAATTCTCTTCCTTTTCTCGGAACGGTTTCAGAAAATATTCCTTTAAAAGAGGTGTGATTTCATCGTCCATTTCGTACGGTTTTTCAGAAAGGTACAAGGCTTCGCTTCGGCTTTTGTTTCCCGCGCGATGGATGGATAATGATTGAATGTGCGTATTGTAAAGGTTAATCATTGGAGCAAAAGGTATGGTGCTTTCAAGCGGTTGGTTTTTATTTTTTCTGAAGGGAAACTAGTTGTTAATTCCAGTTTTCATCGAAGTCAAGGTTGTCGTAATCTTCGGCATCTAAGTCGTATTCCTCCGAATCGCCTTCGTCATCATCAGCCAAAAATTCCTTGTCGGGAGCTTCTTCTGGAATTTGTCCGTGCGCGAACATTAAGTTTGGATAACTTTTGCCTTCTTCGCGGTCTGCAATTTCGGCTAGCTCCACTAAAAAGGTCCAAAGGTTTAAGAAGTCATACACATAGATCAGTTTGGTTTGCTTCTCACTGGTCACGGCTTCAATAGCGGTTTCATTCATCATGCGAATGGCACCTGGAGTTTCACTCATGTCGAACAAAGCAATCTCTTCGCCTTGTTCCCACAAGTCATTGCTGACATAAAATGAAGCCATTTCTTGTCCAGCAAAACCAAAGGCCTGCGTAATAGAATCGTGCAATTCCTCTAAGCTAGCGGTTCCTTCAATTTCAATATCACGAAAAACGTCGTCATTGGCGTCGAGGATAATTCTAAAACGGTAAATCATGTGCCAAAAATTAAGTATGCAAAGTTAGACTTTATTCCCTGCTAAGAAAAAATTAGTAAGGGGTTTTATTAACAGAAATTATTTGCTAAACCTGTGTAATGTAAAGGTCATTGCAGCTAGCAGGAAGAAAGCTGTTACCTGATGCAATACACCAAGCCAAACGGGAACACGAAGCAATAACGTAAAAACACCCAAAGCGAATTGCACAACCACCAATCCAATGAGCAAGTTGACTCCATTCTTTTGTAGCGCATCCAAACTCATTTTCCTAGACTTGAACCAAATCAGCGCTATGATTCCCACGACAATGTAGGCCAAATAGCGATGCACAAACTGAACACCACTTTTTCCTTCCACGAAATTCTTCCATACCGGGTCTTGTTCAATGGTCACCGAGTCGTGGATGAGCATGCCGTCATTCATAAGCGGCCAGTGGTTATGAGTTAATCCGGCGTCTAAGCCGGCAACAAAGGCACCCCAGATTATTTGAATAATCAGTAATGCCAAGCCCCAACGGATTAGGTTCCTGAATTTTTTCTGAATCTCCTTTTTCTCTGGATATCGAATGTCTAGCGCCACCCAAAAGGTATAGGCAAACGTGGTAAAGGCTGTGGTTAGATGGAGCGCGAGTCTATAGTGACTCACATCGGGTCGATCTACCAAACCACTTTTCACCATATACCAACCAAGAAAACCTTGAAAACTGCCTAAAAATAGCAATACTATACATTTCTTCAGAGTGGCTTTCGTCAATTGCTTCCGAAGCAAGAAATAGAGGAACGGAATGATAAAAACGACACCAATAAATCTCCCTAAAACGCGATGTAGCCATTCCCAAAAGTAGATGTCCTTAAAATCTTCAAGGTCAAATTGATTGTTGATTTTTTGATATTCTGGGTATTGTTGGTATAGTGCAAACGCCTCTTCCCATTCTGTTTGATTCATGGGGGGAATGGTCCCTGAAATCAATTTGTAATTCGAAATAGATAAACCGGAATGCGTCAATCTAGTGATGCCGCCAACGACCACCATGGTAAAAATGAGTAAGCCACCGATTATCAACCAATAAAAAACTTTTTTGTTATCCTTCATAGTTTTCCCTAAACTTCCTTTAATCCAAGTTCTTTTCCTTTGTTCAACATATACACACGAGCTGCTTCATATTCATTGGGGATTTCACCTTCTAAAATTGCCTCTTTAATAGCATCTTTGATAGTTCCTATCTCTCGACAAGGCTTTAGTCCAAAAGTTTTCATGATTTCTTCACCACTCACTGGCGGTTGGAAATTTCTAATGTGATCTCGTTCTTCAACTTCTGCAATTTTATCGCGTACTTTTTTAAAATTGTTGTGGTATTTTTTATATCGGTTAGGGTTTTTGGTAGTAATATCAGCTTCACACAACGTCATTAAATCTTCTACATAATCACCAGCATCAAATACGAGTCGTCGAACCGCGCTATCGGTCACGTCACTAGCTAATACAATGGGACGCGAACTCATCATCACCATTTTCTGAACAAATTTCATTTTGTCATTCAGTGGCATTTTGAGACGCTTAAATAATTTATAGACCATTTTAGACCCCACAAATTCGTGGGCGTGAAAGGTCCAGCCTATTTTTTTGTCAAATCGTTTCGTTGGTGCCTTGCCAATATCGTGCAACAAGGCCGCCCATCGCAACCATACATTGTCGGTTGTTTGCGCAATATTATCCACTACTTCCAGCGTATGCCAGAAATTGTCTTTATGGCGTTGGCCTTCTTTTTCTTCAATTCCCTCCAAGGCTACTAATTCTGGGAAAATATGTTTCAATAAGCCCGTTTTGTGTAATAGCGCAAATCCGATAGAAGGTACAGGCGAGGCCAATATTTTATGGCACTCATTTACGATACGTTCTTTTGAAATAATGTCAATTCGATCGGCATTTTTGGTAATGGATGCTAAGGATTCTTTTTCTATGCTGAAATTTAATTGAGTTGCAAACCGTATGGCGCGCAACATCCGCAGTGGGTCATCGCTATAGGTCACGTCAGGATCTAATGGTGTGCGAATGATTTTGTTTTTCAAGTCTTCCAAGCCACCGAATGGGTCTAGCAGGGTTCCGAAGGAATCATCATTGAGGCTAATAGCTAGCGCATTGATCGTAAAATCACGTCTGTTTTGGTCTTCTTCCAAGGTGCCATCTTCCACCGCCGGGTTTCTACTGTCGGCTTGATAAGATTCTTTTCGTGCGCCAACAAACTCTAGTTCTATGCCACCCGTTTTTAACATGGCGGTACCATAGGTTTTAAAAACCGAAACTTTTGGGTTGCCTGGTAACATCTTAGAAACTTCCTTGGCGAGTTGGATACCGCTTCCTACTGCTACAATATCAATATCCTTGGCGTCACCACGTTTCAGAATAAAGTCGCGTACAAAGCCTCCTATTACATAGGAATCGAGGTCGAGTTGCATCGCGGCTTTGCTCACCATATTGAAAACGGGATGCTGTAAAGCGGTCTTATAATTGGGTTCTGCCATGTGGTAACACCAAAGTGGTGTTTTGCGTATTATCGATTTTTTAACTTGCGCTTCGATCAAGCTTATTACGCCCGTAAAACGGTCACTTTACCATCATTTCCTAATAGGAGAATGGCCGAAGGTTGGGCAGCTTGATTTTGCTGATGCAAATTTACGACATAGTCGACGCCTTCCAAAATCTCCCGACTTATTTCTTGATAGCTTTCTGCAGTTTTTTGACCACTAATATTTGCAGAGGTGGAAACGATGGGTTTTCCAAATTTTTCTATCAATAATTGACAGAATTCATGTTGGACCACGCGTATTGCCAAGGTGTTATCCTCAGCCACTAGATTGTACGCCACCCATTGAGGCCGATGGTAAATGATAGTGGTGGGTTTTTGGGCTACTTGGAGCAATTCCCTAGCTACTGCGGGAACTTCGGGGATTACTTCTTCCAACATCGTAAAACTAGAGACCAAACAAATAAGTGCTTTGCTTTCTTCGCGCTTTTTTAAGGCATAGACTTTCTGAACCGCCAACGGATTGGTCGCATCACAGCCAATGCCCCAAACAGTATCCGTAGGATATAAAATGAGTCCACCCGATTCTAAAATCGCCAGTGCCTTCTTCAGTTCCTGTTGCATGATTGCTGTCATTATAAATGGTCTCTAAACCTTTTGTGGATTCGGTATTTTCTATAAGGTGATAACCTTCTCTTCTTCGGAACACCATTTTTTTCAATAAACTGTTCCACAGCGGTAACCATTCGCTCCGAAGATTTCCCATCGGTATAAGGGTGGTAATTTTGAATGATAAACTCGCGTTGGTCTTTAAAATTGTCTTCCGTAAAAGTGGTGGCAACACTTTCCAACAAGTAGGCTGGGTCGTCCAAATTTTCCCAGTATTTGTGCTCCGCAATGTTTTTAAAGGTAATCACGGGTTTATTCAGCAATAAAAACTCATACACCACCGAAGAGGTATCACTCACCATCAAATCGGCAAGCAATAAAAATTTAGTGATGTTTTTCTCTTCCTCATACACCACATTGTCGTGGCTAGTAGCCATATCACGATAGGTCTCAATGAGCAGTGGATCCATCAACGCATGGAATTTGCACAAAATTAGATAGTCCTTATTTTTGGACAAAGCAATAATTTCATCCTTTAGAAATTCCGCGCTTGTCAGGTAAGGCGTAAAGGTAGGGGCAAAGAGAATAATCTTCTTTGCTTGATGTTTATGCAATAGGTGTGCTTTTTCTTCGGAATAAACCTCTTGTTCCAAATACATTTTATCAAGCTTGGACCAGCCTGTTTCCATCACTTCAAAATTGCGATGTTGGCGCTGTAGGTCGTTAAACTTATCCGTAAAATAAGGCCCTTGAGTTAGGTACAAATCGAAGTAATGCCGTATTCTGAAGTGGGTTCGTTTCTCTCCCGCCAGCCCGTGAAATATTTGCACTTTTACACCGCGGAGGTAATGCGGCACTTCATTACCAGGCACAATAATCACGTCACTAGGATATTTCCGTAAGCTGCGCAGCGAGTTGGTAAAGGCATCTTGTTTATAAGGGAAACTTTCGTTCAGATCTTCCTTCAGAAACCAATATACTTCATAGCCCTTTTTGAGTACAACCGTGCGGATCGGATCTACAATTCCGAAGGCATATGAATTCTGACAGAAAAATAGAAACTTCATGTCTAAAGCAATTGGTTGGCGTTATCCAAATCTTCTTTAAAATCAATTTCCACGCAGTTGAATTGAGAAATATCTACCGCATTGACTTTAATTCCATCTTCTTGGATGGCTAACTCCAATCCTCTTTCAAAGTAATCGTTATCATCACATGCTTCCAGCCGTGTAATAAAGTGAGCCAAGTCCTTATTGGCAATAAAATTAATACCCAAGGCTTCTCCCAATCCTCCTTTTACCTCTTTTGAAAGTTCATCGATATAGCCGTTTTTTAAGGTGTATTTAACTTCTTCTTCAGCTACACGTTCGGTATTGACTGCTACAAAGGACTCTTCTTTCTCCATATGCGGACGTAGAAAATCCAATATTTTCTCATCAAAAACTACATCGCCATTGAGCCATAAAACCGATTCCTTCTTGAACTTCACCAAGGCTTTTAAAAGACTTTTTGAAGTATTCGTCCTGTCAAAAAATGGATTGTAGATATAGCTCACATCTGGAAAACGTTCCATAATCAGATTCTTTTTGAATCCAACCACCGTACTAATATCATTAATATCAAAGGCATCCGAAAGATTTTCGATCTGCATTTGCATGATGCTTTTTCCATTTTTTAAGGGAGTGAGGGGTTTTGGAAATGGATTTCCAAGTCTAGAGCCAATTCCGGCGGCAAGTATGATGATTCTCAAAAGAAGGTGCGATTTTAATGTAGTTGCAAAGGTAAGTTTTTTACCAATACTCTAAAACAGCAGCCCGCGATACACTTGCAAATAAAGTTTCGCTGTACTGTCCCAACTAAAACTTTGAGCGCGCTCCACATACCAATTTTTATAAAACTCAGTATTCTCTTTGTACTTTTTAAGCCCATTCATCAAAACGTTCGCCATATATTCAGGTTCATAATGATCCCAATAAAAACTATTTGTGCCGCCAATTTCTGGTAAAGAGGTATTGTTTGATATGAAAACAGGCTTCCCAAAACGCATGGCTTCAATAGGTGGGATGCCAAATCCTTCGCGCAAAGATGGAAACACAAAGGCTTCACAGTGTTGTAAATAGTACTGTTTTTCCAAATCGTCAATCTTCCCAGGAATATGGACACGGTCGTGTAAGTTCATCGTTTCCACTTTATACCGCAGTTCATCCGCATAGGAGGAGGAATTGCTGCCTGCGAGCACTAAGTCGTATTCTGGTAAGTGCTTTAGCATGGCTACCAAACTTTGAAAGTTTTTCCGTGGACTAAAATCACCTATTGTAAAAAGATACGGCCTAGTCACTTTCATCTTGGGCTCATAATACTCTGGGATATCAATGTCCGTAATCGTGTTCCCGTTGTGAATAACGTATTGTGGGATATTGGGTACATCAAAATGGGCGTTGGTATCTTTTTTGGCAAACTCACTGATGTAAACAATGGCTGAGGCACGTTGCAATTTCGCGCGAAATTTTGCCTTTAATTTATCCTGAATTCCAGGGGAACCTTCAGTAATAAAGTGAATATCGTGCACGGTGAGTACATACGGGATATTAAAATAGGGTTCAATTTTAATATTCTGATTGAGGGAATGCCAGAGGTCGTACTTTTTCTTTATTCTGAAGGGTTTGTGGCGAGTAATCGATTTGTAGCGATTGTAGGCAAAGGTGCCACCAAACTCTGCCTTCCAGACCGAAGGCTTCTTTACATTGAGTGTGATATTGAAGTCATTAGAATCCTGCGCTGCGAGTGCCTTTATGAAATGGTAATTGAATTGCCCAAAGCCCGAAAACTTATTCTTTAAATTATGAGATTCTAGAAATAGCTGTTTCATGGATTAGTCGATTCTTCGGTATAAAAGCCATAAGTTCACATACCTTTTAAATACCGAAAATGCGTTGATATACGCCAAGATAAAGCCTTCCTTCCCGTCTAAAATTCCTAAACGTAATAGATATTGATGCCAAAAACGATAA
>Ga0316204_10005213_pt1 | contig 21880 bp, 20 predicted proteins | sample 6monrhotite_MG_2_FD_205661 | JGI IMG/M metagenome (GOLD analysis project Ga0316204, IMG submission 205661) | Microbial mat bacterial communities from mineral coupon in-situ incubated in ocean water Damariscotta River, Maine, United States -... | ecosystem: Environmental > Aquatic > Marine >... | reverse complement strand
TAAGTAAGGTTGGATCAGTGAAAATTGTTCGTTCGACAGCCAAAAACCACGCTTCATAGCCTGAAACCTCCATTTTGAGTTCCAAGCTATTGAATCACTTAATAGTTAATGAGTTCTGACCCTAGGATTAGGTACGACGAAAATTGCCAAGGAACTTGGCATACGTCGCGCCAGCATCTATCGGGTGCTTGGAGGAATCGCAGCGTGAGAACAATTGCGCCATATGCCATTGGTGAAATCCTTGAAGATGTGGACTTTGCATGAGGATTATTGTTGATATTACAGCAGGCGCGGCGTAGCCCCTTACCCTCAGCCTGCCAACAACCGATTTTCTATGTCATGGATCCGTCTTGTTTTCAGGCTTGGCATCGGGGAGCAAATCCCTGATAGCCGACAGATACTCCGTATCCCGCCGCCACATGTTGATGACCTTTATGGCCTCTGCCTTTTTTATGCTGCCGTAAAGGTCAAGGATATCATTGACCTCGATCCGCGTCGCTTCCGCACGGTTGGGCGTGACCCGCCTGCTTTTGCGAAAAATCGTGGCGAACTGGACATCCGAAAAGCCAATCCCTTTACAGGCAATGGCGATACCCTCGCCGCCTTCTTCAAACACGATACGTCTGACCAGCTGATCGCTGATGTTCGTCAAATCCGAAAAGAGTGCAAGGAACAGAGGTATTTCACCGTCCAAAAGTGCCTTCAACATCATATCAGGCGTGTTCATGCCTTGATCGCGAAGAGTTTTCAACAGCTCCGCAACTCCTGAATCGACTTTGCTTTTCTCCGCCATGGAATGATCGTAGCCTTCTTTGGCAGCTTCTTCTAACAACTGATCAACGCTCGCAGTATCCAGTTCATAGCGATCGACAATATGGCTGCGTAGGGCGGCGGATACCCACATGAACATCTTTTTCGCCAAGCCTTCCTTGAGGTCCGAGCGGTGCAGCAACGGTTCCTGAAAGGTGTCAATGCGCCTGGACTGTTCGACCAGATATTCCATGGTGGCGCTTGAAATAGTGGCATTTTCATTATGCAGCAAGCTCTTGATAACGCCTTCGCTTTTCGTCTCGATCAGGGCATCAGAGACATCCTCGTTGAGGTCGTTACGAAGGGTGATGGCGAGATGGTACTCTTCCGTACGCTGGCGGATGATTTCAACAAGATCGGTATCCCGCAAGACCCGGCTCCTGGACAACACCGGATAGGCGACTTCTATCGCATCTGAAGCGAGAGCCTTGATCAGTTCGCGGGGAGCATCGACATTATCAGCGAGTTTATCGCTCAATATTTTTCGGACAGACACCTCGACTTCATGGACAAGGGATTCGATAATGTTGAACATCAGTTTCTTTTCTCGGTCGCTCAGAATGCCTCCTTGTTCGCCAAAGAGGCTGCCCACGACTTCGGCCAGTTCGGTTCTGCTTTTCGCCGACTTATCACGGGCCAGTGCGAGTAGATGTTCGACGTCTAGCTTTTCACCCATTATTTTCTCAATACTTCCCAAGTGATCTATTCAAAATTAGCAATTTTCATTTCATCTTGCTCTTATAAATGGCCCCAATGGCCTTATAATAATCAATGTTAAAATTATAAGCATACATACGAAAAATACATTAACCTAGTCATTCTAGAATGCTTGGAAGCGATGCTATGGTGCAAAAAGGAAAAGAAAGAAACCCTCGAAATTGGGGCTCGTTCCCTGGCACGCCCGAGGAGCGGGCATCGATCGCTCTTTCCCGGTTGGAAGACATCACCCGGTTGGTCTCTGAAATTATCTGGGAAACCGATGAGCAAGAGCTTCTCACGTACGTTTCGCCACGCGCAGTCCAGATTATTGAGATGCTCCCCGAGCAAATGGTCGGCAAGAAACTGTCTGATCTGGGAACATTTCTTTCCGCCGACAATGAAAAAATGGAGCCTAATTGGAGCAAGCCTTTTCGCAATCATCTGTTCAAGATCAAGGATGGTAAAGGAAAGGAAAGAGCTCTCCTCGTCAGCGGACTTCCCCACTTCGACAAGGAGACGTGGCAACTCAGGGGGGTTTATGGAACCGCCGTCGATATTACGGAGAACCTGGAAACAGAAAAAGAACGAGACTTCCAAAAATTCGCCATGGATGAGCACGCCATTGTCAGCATTGTAGATGTTGAGGGGAATATCACATACGCCAATGACAAATTCTGCGCCATCAGCGGTTATTCCCGTGACGAACTGATTGGTCAAAATCATCGCCTTGTGAATTCCGGACTGCACCCGCCGGCGTTTTATGCCGACTTATGGCGGACCATCACGAACGGCCAAGTATGGCGCGGCCATATCAGGAACCTAAAGAAGGATGGAAGCTACTATTGGGTTGATGCCACCATCGTTCCGTCCTTGAATGAAAAAGGGAAGCCTTTCCAATATATTGCCATACGGACAGACATTACGCGCCTCAAGGAGACGGAGCGTACACTTGAGAAAAGCGAAAGCCGTTACCGGCAAGTTGCGGAAGTGTCTTCGGACTGGGTGTGGGAAATGGATGAAAATCTCAGGTTCACCCATTTATCAGAAGGTTATCAACGCCTTACTGGAATTGACCCTTCCTATTCATTAGGCAAAACAAGGGACCAACTGACTCTTGAAAGCGAACTCGCCAAACCCCAATGGCAAGAACATCTACTCGACATGAAAGAAATGCGTGAATTCCGGAATTTTCAGTATGTATATGTCGACCCCGCCGGGGAAAAACGGCATTTCCGCATAAGCGGTTCTCCGGTTCATGATGAAAATGATAATTTTCTTGGCTATCGGGGCACGTCATCTGACGTATCAGATCGTGAGGAGGCGAAACTCGCATTAGAATTGGCAAAGGATGAGGCCGACAAAGCCAACAAAGCCAAGTCGGAATTCCTATCCTCCATGAGCCACGAATTGCGCACGCCGATGAATGCCATCCTCGGCTTTGGGCAGATGTTGGATTTCAACCCCCAGGAACCGCTAACCAAAGCCCAGAAATCGAATGTCGAGCAAATTCTAAAAGGCGGAAAGCACCTGCTTGACCTGATCAATGATGTTCTCGATCTGACCAAAATTGAGGCCGGAAAAATTGAACTTTCCATAGAAGATATCCCAATTGACGCCGTCATAAATGATTCTCTGACGCTCGTCAGGGACATGGCGGTCAGTCGGGATATAAAAATTTCAGTCCCCGATGCCGATATGGTTATCCTGTCGGTTCGAGCGGATTTTACACGTCTGAAGCAGGTCGTTCTCAACTTGATGTCCAATGCTATCAAATACAATCGCGATGGCGGCGCCGTAACTGTCCATTACAAAAAAACCCCTGAAGGCCAGGTTCGCGTTTCCATCACAGATACCGGCGAGGGCATCCCTGAAAACATGCAAAGTGAACTGTTCCAGGCGTTCAGCCGCCTGGGTGCGGAGCGTAGCGAAATCGAAGGCACCGGTATTGGCCTTGTCGTCTGTCAGGACTTGATTGAACTGATGGATGGGAAAATCGGCTTTGAGAGCGAGGAAGGTAAGGGAAGCACCTTCTGGTTCGAATTATCGGTAGCCACCGATCAAACAGGTGACGCCCATGTCGGCAAAGCAATTGATGCCGCACAGTCGGTGGGGAAATTAGAAAGCATCGAGGGCACCATGCTTTATGTCGAAGACAACCCATCCAATCTGAAGCTGATGGAGATGATTGTATCGCACATTGATGGCCTGAGCATGTTATCGGCGCATACCGCAGAACTGGGTATCGAGATTGCTAGGAACAAACAACCGGATATTATCATTCTTGATATCAACCTCTCCGGTATGAACGGCTTCGAAGCCCTAAAAAAACTCCAGAAATGTAACGAAACAAAAGGCATCCCTGTTTTGGCGTTAAGCGCAGCCGCCACGAAGAACAATATTGAAAAAGGGTTGAAAGCGGGCTTCCTTCGCTATCTAACAAAGCCCATGAACGTGATAGAAGTGACGGATGCCATTCGGAATGTCTTGGAAACTGGCAGGTAGCCAGGCGCTGGACATTCAATTAATGTTCGGAATGGGTTGCCGCCTCATCGACTCGCAACGCTACCAGTGAACCCGTATCTCTGACTTAAGCTCACTCGTGAAATAAATCCGACGGCCCCATATCGGGCTTATTCTTTGCCGCTCAACTTGCGGAAGGCCTTCGCGCCTTTCTTGCGGTGGGCCCGGTTGACTTTGAGCTTGGCCTTAATCGCCGCCTTTTCCTTGTCACTCCTGGCGGCGGCAAGCGCGTCCTTGAGCTTCCGGTCTTTCTTTTTCATCTTGTTGATGATCTTCCTGAGGGCGGCTTTCTTGTCGGCGTTATCCTGGCTAAGGGCCTCGTGAAGATATTTGATAAGTTTACTGCTTTTCATAAGTTCATCCATCCTTTTTTCAAGTTGTTAAGGATCAGTCAGCTTTTAAAGTCCTGGATTTCTTTGTCCGCGTGCATTTCGTTGACGTCATCTTCGGTTAGCGACATCAATTCCTCCGCCTCCTTCGACTGTTCGTCCCTGGCGCCGAACAGGGCTTTAGCCACATCGGTGAGATGCCAGATCGCGTTGCGGGCGTAGCCCAGGTCATTCATTAACGAAGTGGCCATGGTCGCCGTGATCCGCCCCTCGCGGATCAAGGTATCCATAACACCCGTAGCGATGATATTGTCCTCTGCAATAGCCACCTTGAATTCATCAAGGGCCAGAATATCGCGATCCTCCTCATCGCCGCCTTCCAGGATGTCAATCTCGCGCATCACCTCGGCGACCTGGATTCTAAACTTGTTGTACTCTCGTCGAATGTCCTCATTATCAGACCTGGTGTAGGTCGATATATTCTTGCGTAAGTGCTTGATCTCCTTAACGCAGGTAACGATTCCAAGGCAAGCGTCCCTGAGTTCATAAAGACGGGCGGCTAAGTCGGGCGGAAGGTCTGTTTGGGCCTTGCTGATAAACTCAAGGATGCTGGCGTACAGCGCTTTGACCTTGTTGTTGTATGTGCGTTCGAGATCGATCTCTATGAGTTTACGGTTGGTCGCGACGTACTCACCGAGGTCGGCCCGGGAAACAATGACTGAACGATCTAAATTCAAGCCGTGAGCCATGATTTCAAAAGCATTGTTATAAAGGTGTATGGCTTCCTGGCGGACGGCCTCCAGCAGTGTTTCGGGGAAGTCAAAAGCGGATACATTGAGGTACTTTGGTTCGGCCAGTTCTTCGCGTGGTTTTTCAATCGCACTTTGCAGGAAAGTCACAAGTCGTGGCACCAGGGGGATCATCACAACCACGCCAATCACATTGAAGATGGTGTGAAACACCGCCAGCTTCAGAGAGAAATCATCAGCGGCAATACCAATTTTGTTGGCGACTGCATCGACCAACCAAATGATCTGTGACATAAAAATAATGGCAATGGCACCGGTTACGGCATTGAAGATAAAATGGGCCGCAGCCAGCCGCTTGCCCTGGTAGTTGGCGCTCATGGAGCCGATGATAGCGGTGATCGTGGTGCCCAGGTTGGCGCCGACTGCCAACGCCAAAGCATTCTCATAGGTTATCTGGGTCGCGGCAAGGGCGGTAATGATCAGCACCAAGGTGGCGTGGCTGGATTGCATAATCACCGTGGCGACCATTCCAATGAGAGTAAAAATGATCAAACCCGCGAACCCGGAGATGGCGTATTCAGCAAGGTTGACGGTTTCCCGGAAAGCCTCAAAGCCCTCCTTCATATGGTGAATGCCAAGGAACAGGAAACCCAGTCCAGATAGGACATAACCAATTCCCTTCAGATTCTTGGAACTTTGGAAGACTAAAATAATGCCGAAGGCCAGCATCGGCATGGCATAAGCCGCGATGTTGACCTTGAGCCCGAACCCGGCGACCAGCCAGGCGCCAGTGGTGGTGCCGATGTTGGCACCAAAAATAATCCCGATGCCAGCAGACAACCATATTAATCCAGCGCTCAGAAACGAGATGGTAATGATTGAGACCAGCGAACTGGACTGCATGATGGTGGTCGAAACAATGCCGAACGTGACGGCTTTCCACAGACGGTTCGTGGTTCGATTGAGCAACCGTTCGAGAAAGCCGCCGGTAAAGGCGCGAAACCCTTCTTCGAGAAACAGCATGCCGAACAAGAAGATGGCGATGCCAGCGGCAATCTCCTTGACGTTGGGGCTAATCCAAAAGCCGTACGCGAGGATGGCAAAAATAACCGGTAGCAATAGCCGCCTTAACATGGTCAGCGCCCTCTTCCTCAACGCATCACTGTCGATAGTATGTCGTCGCTTTTATATTACCACAAGCCGTTGCATCTTCGAATGAGCCATCGCAATGGCCAGCCTCATCAATAAACAGACGGCACGTATAACTCGTCGGGCAGCACTTTTCGCTCGTAGTCCGGGTTGAAGACGCGGTGAGGCAATGTAACGTCCTCGGTGTGCACTGCTTTGTAAGGCACTTGCTGCAAAAAATGTTGTATGGTGTTGAGTCTGGCTCGCTTTTTGTCGTCAGATTCGATGATGTACCATGGAGCCTCGGGAATGTTTGTCCGCTCGAACATTTCTTCCTTTGCCAGCGTGTACTGCTCCCAACGGATACGGGATTCCAGGTCCATGGGACTCAACTTCCACTGCTTCATCGGATCATGGATACGCATCAGGAACCGGAGTTGCTGTTCCTGGTCGGTTATTGAGAACCAGTACTTGATGAGCTTGATGTCTGAACGCACCAGATTGCGCTCAAATTCCGGGACATCGCGGAAGAAATCCTCCACCTGTTTTGACGAGGCAAAACCCATGACACGTTCGACACCGGCACGATTATACCAGGAACGGTCAAGCAGGACGATCTCACCACCACCGGGCAGGTGAGGCACGTAGCGTTGGAAGTACCACTGGGATTTTTCCCGCTCAGTGGGTGCTGACAGCGCGACGACCCGACAAACGCGCGGGTCCAATCGCTGGGCTATCCTCTTGATCACACCACCCTTGCCGGCTGCGTCCCGCCCCTCAAATATCACCACCACCTTAGACTGAGTATGAACAACCCAGTCTTGAAGCTTCACAAGTTCGGCTTGTAACCGCATCAGTTCGTGGAAGTAAACGCGACGATTGAGAGTGGATTTGCGTTTCAGGGCAATAATTTGGCGGAGTTCGTGTGAGATACGAACATCATCGATCTCCATTTCGAGTTCTTCGTCGAAACTGTCTTGCAGTTCAGCTTCAACCCAGCTGGCATCCGCAGATGCTTCAAACTTGTCACCCATAATCATTTCCCATACTCATTTGTGCAATTCAGTCGTATCCATCATAAGCATTTAGAAAAAGTATTGAAGCCTCGTCATATTTCTTTCACGAAACTCCTGTACGTCAAGGACCATGCGCAAGGCGCCTGCGCATCCGGGCATGGCATATGTGTTTGCCGTGATCGGTCCTGTATAGTAAAATGTAGGATACAATTTCCAGACAGAGGTAGATTCTCTCTTGAAACTCAAACATGATCGTTATCGGTTAACCGATAACGACAGCCCATCTGGTTTTGCGGCTTGCCTCAAGTCCCTGGGGGATGTCGATAACGCACCGGCCCGGACGGTGAAGACCCGATTTTTCGATACCTTCGATTGGCGATTGTTTGACAACAAAGTGTCCGTTTGCGTCGGCTCAGGCGAGCGCGATCCGCAGGTCAGCATTTCTAACCTTGCCAGCAACAAGACCGTCGCAACCATACACAGCGACCTGCCAACAGGCTTTGCATCGGATTTTCCCGAAGGCCGTATCCGCGACCTCATGAATGGCTTCATTGACGTCCGCCGCCTGTTGCCCCGTCTGGACGTCACCTCCAGGCAGACACCCATCACACTTCGTGACAAGGAAGGAAAGGTCGTACTGCGCATTGGGGTGGAAAAATGCCGTGTGCAAATTCCGGGTAGAGCCCGCACCGTAGCCCTGGGAACATACCTGACCCTGCAGCCGGTGCGAGGTTACGCGAAGATCGATACGAAAGCGCGCGCCCTGTTACAAACCGGTTTTGCACTACATCCCTGTGCAACCCCGTTATTTATTGAAGGCTTCAAAGCCCTCGGCGTGTGTCCGGGAGACTACTCCTCCAGGCTGCGTCTCGATCTGGACCAGGCCATGACCTCAAACGCAGCGGCACGGCAGGTGCACCTGACTTTGTTGAACACCATGACCCGCAACGAGGACGGCATCGCCGCCAACACCGATCCTGAATTCCTTCATGATTTCCGCGTTGCGGTACGCCGCACCCGTTCCGCACTCGGCCAACTCGACAAAGGCGTGCTGCCAGCCGCCGTCATTGCCAAGGCGAGAAAGGATTTCCGCTGGATCGGCCAGCAGACCAATCAAATGCGCGACCTGGATGTCTACCTGATCGACTACCCAATCCTTCGATCGGCCCTTCCGAATTCCTACAAGTCATACCTTCAGCCATTCCAGGACTACCTGATTGCGCAAAGCCGGAAAGAATCCAGACGGCTGGCGGCAATGATCAGGGGAAAGCGCTACCTGAGGATTCGGGATAACTGGCGCGGCTATCTGACCGAAGGTTTCAAGAAAGATAAAAAGGCCGTTCAAGCTGACATGCCGGTTAAATACCTTGCCAATGACAGAATCTGGAAGGCTTATCGGCGGGTCATGAAAGAAGGCGGGATGATTGATAACGATTCACCTGCCGAAGCCCTGCATGCCTTTCGGATAACATGTAAGAAACTACGCTATTTTCTGGAGTTCTTCCGGAACCTTTATCCTCCACGGGAATTCGGGAAATTGGTCAAATCCTTAAAGCACTTCCAGGATGTGCTTGGCGAATTCCAGGACACCGAGGTGCAATCCCTGGCGATCCTGAATTTCGGGCGACTGATGGCGCTGGCCGGGGTCGCGCCGACAGAGACCCAAATGGCCATGGGAATGGTTGCGGAATCCATCTTGTTGCGCCAAGGCGCGGCGCGTTCGATGTTCTTTAAGCGTTTCGAAGCATTCTCGCGATCTGCGGTCAAAGCGTCGTTCGCCAAATTATTCAAGAACAAGGAATAGCTGTCCCATGCGTGTGTTGAGCATCTACAACATAAAGGGCGGGGTCGGCAAAACGGCCACCGCCGTCAACCTTGCTTACCTGGCCGCCGCAGCGGGACGCCGGACCCTGATCTGGGATCTCGACCCGCAAGGAGCGAGCAGCTTTTACTTTCGCGTAAAGCCGAAGATCAAGGGTGGCGTCAAAAAAATCGTCCGCGGCAAAAGCGAACTCGACGACTTGATCAAAGGCACCGATTTCGTCAACCTGAATATCCTGCCGGCAGATTTCTCGTACCGGGAACTCGACTTGCGTTTCGCCAAAGAAAAACAATCCAGGTTGAAAAAATTGATCACCCCCCTGAAGGATGAATACGACCTGATTATTTTCGATTGTCCGCCCAGTATCTCTGAATTGTCGGAGCAAATTTTCCGGGCCAGCGACCTGCTGCTGGTGCCTTTGCTTCCTACCACGCTATCGCTCAGGACATTTGAGCAGGTCCGGGCATTCCTGAAAAATGAGAAATTACGTACTGTGAAGATGCGATCGTTCTTTTCCATGGTAGACCGCCGCAAAAAAATGCACCGGGAAATTCTCGAAAATTTCGCCACCACCGAGAAGCAGCACCTGGCACCCTATATTCCAAATTCCAGCATCATTGAAAAAATGGGGATCGAGCGCGCTCCGGTACTCGATTTCGCTCCCCGGAGCGTACCGGCGGAATCCTTCCGGGCGCTTTGGAAACAGGTAGACTTGACTTTGGCCTGACGGTAATTCAGGCCCCGCCTTTCCCGGCAAGGAGTTCCCCATAGGACACGCCCCACTGCGAAAAGGGAGCGCTGGACAAGGCAGCGTTGAAAAAGCGCGCATCGTCGGTCACTTCAGGACCGGCCCAGTCAGGCAAGGCAAAGCTTTCGTCTTGCCGTGCCAGTTCGATCTCGGCCACGATCAGGCCTGTATTTTCGGCTTCGAAGATGTCGATTTCCCACGTCTTTCCTTGGTAAGAAACCACATGACGGGTCTTTGTTATGGGCCGTTCAACGCATAAATCATCAAGCATCTTCTGGCCTTGTTCGGGTTCGACGTCAGTCTCGATTTCATGACGCGCCAACCCTTCACCCTGCACTTTTAAGGTCAGTATATATTTATCATCCGCTCGGCGGATGCGCAGGTTGCGGTCCGGCGCGATGAACAGGTAGCCCTGTTCGATCCGGCGCCTGTAAAGAGGTTCGCCCCAATCCATGTTGCGAACCAGAAATTTGCGTTCGATCTCAATCATCAGCGGATGATAACGTACTGGGGGAATAAGAAAAGGCGTGTGTTTCAGACGCCTATTTTCTGCGCGGCCCAACCAATGGCGAGGGTGTATTCTTCCGGCAAGGACAGGTTATCGATTTCTTTCAGCGAGAAAAAGTCGCCTTTAACATGCTCATTACTGATGGCGATGAGAGACTTTTTGGGTTTGCAATCCAATCGGCAAAAGAAAACACCCCTAAGGTTCTGTTTTTCCCCTTTACGGGTATTTATCCTGCCTTCGATCCAATCGTCATCATCTATCTTGAAGCCGGACTCCTCATAGACCTCGCGCGCAAGCCCTTCTATCCACCCTTCGCCGGTTTCCAGTTTACCACCGGGAAGGTCCCATTGGCCGCTCGCCTTTTGCAATAAAAGCACCTTGTGCTGGCGCACGAACAGGACCGCCTTGGCGGTAGCAGTCCCAGCCTTGATATTTGGGGGCGACTTCCATAAGTCTCGCAACATATAGTTCCATAACACACCGGTTTAACAATATATAGTAAAATATATCGTCACCGTTCCCCGTGTGGCCTCTCATAATCCTTGCAGTAGCCGGTCAGGGTGCGCTCGGCATTTGCCATCCGCCACGAGAGCATTTTCTGGGCGTACCGGGCCAATACAGTGGCGTAGGCAGGGTCGCCAGCCAAGTCCACCAGTTCTTCCGGGTCCGCCTCGATGTCATAAAGAAGCGGCGGCAAGGATGTGAAATGGACGTACTTGTATTGATTGTCCCTGATCGTGGCGAGCGCACATTCATCGAAACGCAGCCCCATTTCGGTCTCGGGCAAGCCGTTCTTCACATCGCGGAAGTCGATTTCCCAATGCACCTCTTGACGCCAGTCGGCGGGGGTCTCACCCGTCATGAACGGGGCCAGGGAACGCCCATCGCATTGCAACGGCACGTCGCAATCCAGCATATCCAGGGTCGTCGGCATGATGTCTACGCTTTCGCTAAAGGCATCGACCACATGGCCGCGTCTTGCAGCACCAACGGCCCCCGGCGCACGGATAATCAACGGAATGTGGGCGCTTTGATCGAACAGACCTTCTTTGCCTAGCATCCAGTGGTCCCAAAGCTGCTCGCCATGGTCGCTGGTGAAGATGATCAGGGTATCCTCATAACTGCCGCTCGCCTTCAAGGCATCCATCAGGCGCCCTATGTGGTGATCAACCTCGCTAACAAGGCCGTAATAAGTGGCGCGCAATTGGGCCATGGAAGCCGCGTCCCTTGGATGGGCCGGATCGTCATGCCCGGCGAAGTGGCGCAGCATGTAAGCCGTATAGGGGTGGCTTGCGGCCTCTGCTTGCGGCGATGCGGCGCACACAATTTCATCCACCTCGTCCGGGTCATACATGCTGTTAAAGGGTTCGCTGACAATAAACGGCGGATGCGGTCGCAGCATGCTCAAGTGCAGGAACCACGGACTCTGATCTGGCTTTGAAATAGTTTCGATGGCCCGGTCGACCATAAAAGCCGTGTCGCTATCGGCCGTCCCGTAGACCGGCGGGGCGTAGGTCGGACCACGCTTCTCGGCACCAGGATAATTGCCGCGCGGTTTATAGATATCATCCGTAGGCTCGGGAATTTCGTAACCCTTTGCCGCCAGATCGCGTAACCACGCCGTTGCGCCGGTCGTCCCCTCTTGGCTGCCCGGGACGAGTTGGGTAAAGCCGGGAAGCACGTTGTCATAACGGGTGCGCCGGGGATCATTGGCGTGCAACTGACGCGGATCAAGGCTGGTGTCCGTATAGCCGATCAGGCCGGGCTCATAACCCGCTTTGCGCGCCTCAATCGCGATATTGGTGAAGCGGGCGTCCAGCGGCGAGCCATTGCGCACCGAGCGGTGATTCATCATATACATACCCGTCAACAGCGACGCACGGCTTGGACCGCAGGGCATACATTGTGTGAAATGGTTTCGAAACAAAACGCCATCGGCGGCAAGGGCGTCCAGATGTGGTGTCTTGACCACCGAATGGTCCAAAGCCGACAGGCATTTCCCGCGCCACTGATCGGCGGTAATAAACAAGACATTGGTCGTTTGTTTCATGATGTTTGATTCCTTTTGGCAAACCATAGAAACGAAAAGAGCCATCGTCGAGTAGAAAGCCATACCGAATGCGTCATCACCGTATCCGCGACTGTGTCATAAAACGATCATCATTGGGGCATTAGATTCCAAAATGTACAAATCTCACCGGCCCACAAAATGTTGACACCTCCTGGGATGCAGATCCCGACAATCGTGATACAATCACGCCCAATGAACAGATTTAAAACTATCTTTGGCCCCTGGTTATTTTCACTGCCCGCCCTCGCCGGACTGGGAGGGTTGGTACTGTTCGGTCATATTCAGGCTTGGCCAGCGTTCACCGTCGCCGCCCTTATATTAGCCGGAAACGGCCTGTGGGTGAGCCGCCGCGAAGAACAGATTGCTGAGGAACCGGCGCAAAAATTGGACACGGTGGTCGCCGCGACGATTCTTAACGCCCTGCCCGACCCGGTGCTGCTGATTGACGGTAAACGCCGTGTCCTGGCGGCCAATAAGGCCGCCGACGATCTTTTCGAGAATGATTCCCGGGATCGCGACTTCGCCGCCTCCATGCGCCATCCCGAGGCCCTTGCCGCATTATCGGAAACTCTGCGCAGCGGCGATTCGATGGTGGTTGAAGTGGTGTTAAGCCTGCCCGTCACACGGACCTTCGAATTGCATATTGTCGCCATTGCCCCCGGCACCGCCGGAGCAGCCCGCGCCATGATCGCATTCCATGATTTAACATCCTTTCGCAACGCCCAGCAGATGCGCGCAGACTTCGTCGCCAATGTCAGCCACGAGCTGCGCTCACCGCTATCTTCCCTGGTTGGTTTCATCGAAACCCTGAGCGGGGCCGCCAATGATGACGCCAAGGCCCGTACCCGTTTTCTTGGCATCATGGATGGCGAAGCCCGGCGTATGGCACGCCTGATTGATGATCTATTGTCGTTGTCCCGGGTAGAAGCCAACGAACATATCCGCCCCAATCAACCGGTCGACCTGACTTATATAATCGGCTCAGTCGTCGATGCCCTGTTTGTCAAAGCCAAAGCCCGGAACATCAAATTGACACGCCAGGGATTCGAAGGGTTGTCACCCATTGCCGGGGATAGTGACGAATTAATGGAAATCTTCACCAACCTTCTGGACAACGCCATCAAGTACGGCGCGGAAGGTTCCGAAGTGTGCATCAAAGCTGTCCTGATTGAGCGCATTCCCGATATCGGCGGGGCCGGTATCGTCATCGCCGTAAGCGACACCAGCGACGGCATCCCGCCTGAGATTATTCCACGCCTGACGGAACGCTTTTATCGCATCGACAAGGGACGTTCTCGTTCCATGGGCGGCACGGGCCTTGGGCTTGCCATCGTCAAACACATCGTCAACCGCCACCGGGGTCGCTTCATCATCGAAAGCACCCAGGGCGTCGGCAGCACGTTCAGTGTCTACCTCCCCATGGTTAACAATCCACAGTCATAAAACTGTAACATTGCTGTCATAAAAGCGACGTCATCAAAACCTAGTGTCGGCCAATCGGCGGCTTAAGCCGTTATTGTGTCCATCAGGAGATGACTTAAAATGTTGAAAAAAGCACTCGTATCCCTCGCCATTACCGGCGCAGTCCTCGCTCAAGCCCCTACGGCGCATGCCCGCGATCAGATTCGGATTGTCGGCTCATCGACGGTTTTCCCGTTCGCCACCACCGTTGCCGAACGTTTTGGCAAGACCACCAGCTTCAAAACGCCGGTTGTCGAAAGCACCGGGTCTGGCGGCGGACTGAAACTGTTCTGCGCCGGTATCGGCGATGCGCATCCCGACATCACCAACGCCTCGCGCCGTATTAAAAACAGCGAAGTCGAAAAATGCGCCAAGAACGGCATCAGCGAAATCACTGAAATCAAAATCGGCTACGACGGCATCGTCATCGCCAACTCGAAAAAATCACCCCTCATGAAGCTCACCCTCAAGGAAGTGTACATGGCGCTGGCCAAGAACGTTCCAGACGGTCATGGCAAAGCTCATGCCAACCCCAACAAAACCTGGAAAGACGTCAACCCAAGCTTTCCTGCGACCAAAATTGAAGTCCTCGGCCCGCCGCCGACCTCTGGCACCCGTGACGCCTTTGTCGAACTGGCAATGGAAGGTGGCTGCAAGCAATTTTCCTGGATCAAGGCTATGAAGAAAGCTGACAAGAAGGCCTATAAAGCGCTGTGCCATACCATCCGTGAAGATGGCGCCTATATCGAAGCCGGTGAAAACGACAATCTGATCGTACAAAAACTGGACGCCAATCCAAAAGCCTTCGGCATCTTCGGTTTTTCGTTCCTCGATCAGAACACCGATACCCTGCAGGGTAGCCTGGTTAACGGCAAAGAGCCGAGCTTTGATAACATCGCCGCAGGCGCTTACCCGGTGTCCCGTGCGTTGTACTTCTACGTCAAGAAATCCCAGGTTGGAAAAGTGCCCGGAATTAAGGAATACCTGGCCGAATTCACCAGCGAAAAGGCTTATGGCGAGGAAGGCTATCTAGCGGATAAGGGCTTGATCCCGATGCCGGACGTCGAACGTAAGCAATTCCGCGCCGATGTTGGCAGCCTTACAAACTTGAAAATGTAGGGTTGCTGTGATCCGTATTACCAGTGATTTGGCGGAGGCCGGATGTACGTCACGCTGAATCCTGGTAAGCGGAAAGTCGTGGAAAGAGTGATCCTATGGATCCTGATCCTCTCTTCCACGATTGCCATTCTAACCACTATCGGGATCGTCCTGTCGCTTCTATTTGAATCACTCAGATTCTTCAGGGCGGTCCCCATTGGGGATTTTCTATTCGGTCTCCAGTGGAGCCCGCAAACTGCCATTCGATCCGATCAAGTCGGCGCTTCGGGATCTTTTGGCGCCATTCCCCTGTTGGCAGGCACGGCCCTTATCAGTTTCATCGCCATGAGTGTCGCCGCGCCGTTGGGATTGTTCGCCGCCATTTATCTTGCTGAATATGCATCCAAACGGATGCGTTCCCTGGTCAAACCCGCATTGGAAATTCTCGCCGGCATCCCCACCGTTGTTTACGGCTTTCTAGCCGCCCTGATCGTCGCCCCTTTGTTGCGCGGTGGCGGCGAACAAATGGGCTTCGAGGTTTCCTCTGAAAGTGCCCTTGCCGCCGGACTGGTCATGGGAGTGATGATCATTCCCATCGTGTCATCACTGTCCGACGATATCATCCGGGCGGTGCCACAAAGTTTACGCGAGGGGGCGCTTGGTTTAGGCAGCACGCGCGCCGAAATGATCAAGAAAGTCGTCTTGCCCGCCGCCCTGCCCGGCATCGTCAGCAGCATGTTGCTGGCCGCGTCGCGGGCCATCGGCGAGACCATGATCGTCGTCATGGCCGCAGGGTTAGCGGCCAACCTGACACTCAACCCCTTACAGGCGGTGACCACAGTGACCGTACAGATCGTCACCCTGCTGACCGGTGATCAGGAATTCGACAGCCCGAAAACCCTGTCCGCCTTCGCCCTTGGACTTTTACTGTTTTGCGTCACCTTGATACTTAACGTCATCGCCTTGAGGGTGGTAAAGAAATTCAGAGAACAATATGACTAAGCCCTTTTTCGATCCCGCCCAACTCAAGAAGCGACACCGGGCTGAACGTCGTTTTCGGCTTTACGGGCAACTTGCCATCGGCCTCGCCCTGACGTTCCTGTTGCTCATTTTTGCCAGCCTGATACCGCGCGGTTATGGTGCCTTCCAGCAGACGGAAATTAAACTCGATATTGTTTTCGATGCCGGGGTGATCGGTGATGGAGGCCCCCAGGCCGACTACCAGAAACTGGCCCGAACGGCGCTGCGCAAAATTTTCCCCACAGTTAGCGGCCGCAAGCAAAAGCGTAAGCTTTACCAACTTATTAGTGATGGCGCCGGATATCAGTTGAACAACCTGGTGAAGGCCGATGCTGGCGTTATTGGCACCACCCGGAGCCTCTGGGTATTGGCCTCCGATGATGTTGATATGTACGCCAAAGGCAATGTCGGTAAAGACCTTGAAGAGGGCGACCGTATTCTTCAAGATATTCAGATCGACTGGATCGAGACCCTGCAAAAAAGCGGCCAAATGGAAGCCCGCTTCAATTCCCGTTTCTTCACCCTGGGTGATTCTCGCGAACCGGAATTGGCCGGTATCTTTGGCGCCATGACCGGCTCGTTTTTCACCCTGCTGGTCTGCTTCGGGCTGTCCTTCCCACTTGGCGTCCTGGCGGCAATTTATCTGCAAGAATTTGCCCGCAAGGGCTGGTTTTCCGACTTCATTGAAATCAACATCAACAATCTGGCGGCGGTTCCTTCCATCGTCTTCGGATTGCTTGGCCTTGCAATCTTTCTTAACTTCCTTGGCCTGCCGCGTTCTGCTCCCCTTGTTGGCGGCATCGTGTTGGCCTTGATGACCCTGCCGACGATCATCATCGCCTCAAGGGCTGCCTTGAAGTCGGTGCCGCCGTCAATTCGCGAAGCGGCGCTGGCGCTCGGTGCCAGCCCCATGCAAGGCGTCTTTCACCACGTATTGCCTTCGGCCATGCCCGGCATCATGACCGGCTCTATCATCGGCATGGCCCAGGCATTGGGAGAATCTGCACCACTATTGATGATCGGCATGGTCGCCTTCATCGTCGATATCCCGGCAGACTTCATTGATCCGGCAACGGCGTTGCCGGTGCAAATATTTATCTGGGCCGATAGCCCAGAGCGGGCCTTCGTCGAAAAAACGGCGGCCGGTATTCTGGTGTTGTTAGCCTTTCTCGTCGTCATGAATCTCAGCGCCATCCTGTTGCGCCGAAAATTCGAGCGCCGTTGGTAGTAAAATTGGTAGTAATAATGAAGAACATGATTGATCAAGACACCCACTCTCATTTGATGCATGACGTTCCCGGTGTTGGTCCGATCAAGGTCAGGGCCAAGGGCGTGAATGTATTCTATAGCGATAAACAGGCCTTGTTCGGGATCGATCTGGATGTTCCTGAATGCCAGGTGACGGCGCTGATCGGGCCGTCTGGTTGCGGCAAGTCAACCTTTCTTCGCTGCCTGAACCGAATGAACGATGTTATTGAGAATTGCCGGGTCGAGGGTGTCGTCGAAATAGCGGGCGAGAATATTCTCGATAAAAAAGTTGACGCGGTCCAGCTCAGAGCCAGGGTCGGTATGGTTTTCCAGAAACCCAACCCGTTCCCCAAATCAATCTACGAAAATGTCGCTTACGGACCGAAGATTCACGGACTGGTCAAGAATAAAGATGAGATGGATGAGATCGTCGTCAAGAGTCTCCAACGCGCCAGCCTGTGGGACGAGGTAAAGGACCGCCTGCATTCTCCCGGAACCGGTCTGTCAGGTGGGCAACAGCAACGCTTATGTATCGCCCGCGCCATTGCCGTGCGTCCTCAGGTTATCCTGATGGACGAGCCGTGTTCCGCGCTTGACCCCATCGCCACGGCGCGTATTGAAGAACTGATTGACGAACTGAAAGAAAAATTCACGATCATCATGGTCACCCACTCCATGCAACAAGCCGCCCGGGTGTCCCAAACAACGGCCTATTTCCATCTTGGGGAGTTGGTCGAAAAAGGTGATACTGAAAAAGTCTTTACCCAGCCTGATGACGAGCGCACGCAGGCCTATATTACCGGGCGCATCGGCTAGGATTATTAGGACAGGAATGTATATCCATGGAAACTGACCATATCGTTTCGTCATTTGATGACGAACTCAACAAGTTACACAGCATCATTGCCGAAATGGGTGGCCTTTGCGAACAGCAACTGGCCATGGCCATCACGGCACTGGTCAAGTGTGACAGCGAAAAGGCGGAAAAAGTCATCAAGGGTGATAAGGAAATCGACCACCTGGAACAGGAGGTCGATAACTTAAGTCTGAAAATCCTCGCGCTGCGCCAACCAATGGCCGAAGACCTGCGCGCCGTCATGGCCGCCTTGAAAACAGCCAGCAATCTGGAGCGCATCGGCGATTACGCCAAGAACATCGCCAAGCGTTCAATTACCCTGGGCCAGACAGAGCCTATTGGAAATGCATCGGGCACTATCCAGCGCATGGGCGATCTGGTTCAGGTCATGATCAAGAATGTTCTCGATGCCTATATGGAAAGCGACGGGGCAAAGGCGGAAGACGTCAGGGCCCGCGACAAGGAAGTCGACGTGTTGCACACCAGCCTGTTTCGGGAACTTCTGACCTATATGATGGAAGTGCCGAGCACCATTACGCCCTGCGCCCACTTGTTATTTATTGCCAAGAACATCGAACGGATTGGCGACCATGCAACCAGCATTGCCGAATACGTCCATTTTCGCGTTAACGGCCATACCCCCCTGGAGGCGCGCGCCAAAGGCGATGACAGCTCCAAAATATTCGTCAAACCAGAGGATGTGTAAAAAGCCATGGAAGCGCTGATCCTGATCGTCGAGGACGAAGCACCGCAAGCTGAAATGCTTCGCTATAACCTTGAAAGTGAGGGCTACCGCACAGCGCTAGCCAGCGACGGTGAAGAAGGATTGGTCATGGCTGAATCCCTTATTCCTGATCTGGCGATCCTTGACTGGATGTTACCGGGAATGAGCGGCGTCGACCTGTGCCGCAGATTACGGGCAACCGATACCACCCGCGATATTCCAATAGTCTTGCTAACCGCACGTGGCGAGGAAAGTGACAAGGTTCAGGGTCTCGATAGCGGTGCCGATGATTATGTCATTAAACCGTTTTCCCCGCGCGAAGTGATGGCCCGGGTGCGGGCCCTGCTGCGGCGTACCCGCCCGGCCCTGTCCGATGAAAAACTGAGCTTCGCCGACATCCAGATGGACCTTGCCGCACACAAAGTTTCGCGGGGGGAAAAGTCCATCCATCTTGGTCCGACCGAATTTCGCCTGCTGCGCGCCTTGATGGAACGTCCGGGCAGGGTCCTGACCCGTGAACGGCTGCTCGACCTTGCCTGGGGCCGGGAAATTTATGTTGATGATCGGACCGTCGACGTTCATATTCGCAGGCTTCGCAAAGTTTTGAACGCCGATGGCCGGACCGACGTTATCCGCACAGTTCGCGGTGCCGGTTACGCCATCGACGAGCAAAACTAGAAACCCAACCTGTCCGCCAGCCTATGCCACGTCATGATAGCCGGCATAAACCATGGATTACCGCCATATAGCGGGCGACTTTCGAACGGCAAATCATCGAAGGCCGTTTCGCCGTCCGCCTTACCCAAAATCTTCAATCCCAGCTTGTTACCAAAATAGGTCGAGCGCGTCACACCTGAACCGCAATAGCCCATGGCATAGAACATACCGTCCTGCTTGCCACCGCCGAACTGGCCAATATGCGGCGCGTGATCAAATGTATAGGCGACCAGGCCGGACCACACATGCTCAATAGCGATATCGGCCAATTGCGGATAAATCTGGAGCATATAAGAGCGCAACGTGTGCACGTTCTTCGCGGGCGTATCCTTCAGGCCCGTCGCCCGACCGCCGAACAATATCCGGCTGCCGTCTGGCGAAGGCCGATAGTAGGCGACGACACGGCGACTATCACCATAAACGCGACCTTTGGGCATCAACAATTTTAACAAATCCGGTTGCAACGCTTCGGTGGCGATCATGGCGCTACGCAAGGGGATCACCCGGCGGCGCAAATCCGCCGTCACCGGGCCGGTATAGCCATTGGTACAGACAGCGATTTGAGCCGCACGCAGCTTGCCCCTCCCGTAATCAAGGGTAAACCCCGAGGCCGTTTTTTCGATACCCGTAACGGCGGTTTCCGGGGCGATGATGACACCAGCTTCTTGCGCCCGACGGACCACGCCAGCGTGATATTTAGCCGGATGCAATCCACCGTCACGATGCAGGACAATGCCGCCATGAAAGTTTGGTGAGCCAGTTTCTTGGGCCTGATCGGCTTTGCTGACCAAAGCGCCCTCGACCCCGATTGATTTCTGAAGGTTTTCCAATTCCCGGGCCATGGCATCGTAGTGATCAGGTTTCAGGGCACCACGAAATCGCCCCGTGCGTTTAAAATCCGCATCGATACCTTCTTTCTCAAGGAAATTCTCCAGAAAATCGACGAATCCAATACTTTCGCGAAGGATGGCATCTGCGCGCTCGACACCGAATTTACTTTTCAGACCGGCGATACCCAGTTTATGGAAACTGGGACCGACCATGCCGCCGTTACGTGTGCTCGCCCCCGCACCCATTTCACCAGCTTCGAAAAGCGCCACCGAAGCACCCCCCCGCGCAAGAACAAGGGCGGTGCAAAGGCCCGTAAAACCGCCCCCGATGACCGCGACATCTACCGAACCAGGCAATTCAACAATACCGAATGGTCGCTGCGGCGCATCTAGCCACCAATAGGGTGTTGTTTTCATCTTTATCCTCTGAACCAAAACATGATTACTTTATGTATGGAGTTTTGACTTAATAATATATACATGAATATCCTTGTAGTCTTGTTATCATGCCCACGCCCTACGTCCCTAATTGAGAAGAGCATACGATGTCAAAAACCATTCTTATTGTTGAAGACAACGAACTCAATATGAGGCTGTTTAACGATCTTATCGTGGCTCATGGTTACCAAACTATTCAATCCGTCGATGGTTCGGATGCTGTTGAGTTATGCAGGGAAAAAAAGCCCGACCTGGTCATCATGGATATACAGTTGCCTGGATTATCAGGTGTCGAGATCACCAAATTGCTGAAGGCGGATAATGACTTGAAACACATCCCCGTCATTGCGGTGACGGCCTTCGCCATGAAAGGGGATGAAGAGAAAATTATGGAAGCCGGTTTTGCCTCTTACATTGCCAAACCAGTCTCTATCCCCCGCTTCCTGGAAAGCATCGTCAAATATATTGGCTAGAGCACATTCTACTAATATCGAGTTACACCGGATGAATTCTAAAAAAGCCAATCTTGTGTTATTGCTTGGCCTTTCTTTTTTATGGTTCTTCACGGGTATTAGCGCCACCGTCGTCTTCTCGCTGGCCCTCGGGTACTACGGAGAAGCTGGCGATCAAACGACGCCGATAATGATAATTTCCCTCATTTCCCTGATCGCCTTACCGATGTTCTGCGTCCATACCCTGGTCCACGGATGGCGGCGTTTTGCGGTCGCCCAATACCCGTCTATCGTCAAGATCGTGCTGCTGCCTTTCCCTCTTTTAGGATTCACTATTGTAATCTTTCAACAAGCCTGGCCATAAGTAAACCTTAAGCAACCATCCCTGTATTTAGTATTTGTTAACCAGTTTTAGTCCAATATAAGGGCTATTCGGGCGTTTGGGATGGTTAAATAGTCTAATGGATAATACCCAGTTGAACTGGCGATGGACTGGCTTGGGAATGCTCGTCGCCGTTATGGTTGCTTTTCCCGTTGCCCGTTTAGCGGCCGAGCCGCTTTCGGATTTACTGCCGGAATTTCTCAACACCCATAATCTGACCCAGGCGGCGAAGGCTGATATTTCCGCCGCCCAGG